>Ga0181358_1000453_pt1 | contig 18301 bp, 21 predicted proteins | sample Fa13VDMM110SD_FD_130096 | JGI IMG/M metagenome (GOLD analysis project Ga0181358, IMG submission 130096) | Freshwater viral communities from Lake Michigan, USA - Fa13.VD.MM110.S.D | ecosystem: Environmental > Aquatic > Freshwater > Lake | place: USA: Michigan | collected 2013-09-24 | reverse complement strand
TTCCTTTCTTTCTGGTTGCCCATCAAGATTGAGATAATATACAGGAGCAATATTATTGAGTTTATATGCTGCTTTGTTTTTATCCATGAAAAATTATACTTTTTTTAAGTTATGAAATTGATATTTCTTTAGATATTTTTGTGATTGATAATATCTTTCTAATTGCTTTTGAGTTAATGTTTGAAGATATTCCCACAGTTCATTATTTTTTACAATATATGGATTACTAAAACTAGAATTATATCCTCTAAAATGCTCTAAATGATATACATATGAATGCTCAATTCTGCCAACATTATATCCAAGAGTTTTGAAACGATAATGTCTTTCTTTATCTTCTGGAGACCAAGAAATAAAGTTCTCATTTTCCATTCCACCATTAATATAAGATTTTGTTTTAAAAAATTGAACATGCCCAAACTCAGACCTATAAATATTTGATTTTTTTTCTAAAATTGAAAAATCAAAATCATGGTTAATAAAATCACTTACAATTTCATCAGTTGTAAAAATTTGATACTGATAATCTCCAATCTCATATGGATAAACTAAATCATAATTTTTTTCTACGATTAATTTTACTGCTTCTATACATATTTCTGGTTTCAATAAAGCATCACAATCGTAATTAGAAACAACATCTGTTTTTACTTGATACAGCATTTCATTTAGAATTTTCATTCTATGAAATTCTGGATTGTCAGATTGCTCAAATACATATGTTAAATTAGTAATTTCATCTTCATCTAGAAATTCCCCAATTTGTTGCATAACATATTCTTCTACAAGTGGTTTATCATCAACTTCTTTTAGTATTACTCTAGTATTAAAAGTTTTAAGAAGATAACAAAGAACCGTAGTAATATTTCTGGTTCTATCTTTAGAATCAATCCTGATAGGAATTATAAAAGTACAATTTGATAAGTCTATTTTTTTCATATTTTAATCCACCCGTCCAAATACAAATCTTGTGTTTGGTTTTTAGCAGTGTCGCCTACTACACCAAACCATTGTGAGGGGGCAATAACTTTTTTAGATTTTGCTAACCAAGCACCCCACCAAGAAAATGAAGAATTTGCAATAATATGATAATGGCACATACTCATTAAACACAAATCAATATATCCATTATGAGATTCGGAAATCATAAATCTATCAGAATCGAATAAAGATTGATATTGACACCATCCAACATCATCAGAAAAAATCATTACAGGAATATTAGAATCAAATTGATCTAATGCTTTTCCATAATATGAAAGATCACATGGAGGATGATTTGTAGAATTAGAAACATAATCAGTTCTTCTTACATGCAAAGCAATAACTTCATTAAAATCAAAATTAGATGTGCATGGTTCTAGAATATAATTTTTAAATTTAAAATCTTTTCTAATACTGTCTTCAATATGCTTAAAGTATTTCTCACTTTGAAAATATCCATGCAAATTTATATTATCTGGACAATCATCAACATACTCTTGGTCATAATGAAATTGCTTTTCTGGATAAAATTCTGCCGGTATAAATCCAACATTTTTTACACTCCCCATCTCAAAGACATCAAACAGTTTATTATCCTTCCATTTATCCCCATAATCAGTCTTTGGAATGCAGAAATCATAACCTTTTGTCGCAGCAATACCCCTTAAAGAAGCATACTGAAACATTTGATTTGCTAAGCGGCCATTTTGACCGAGATAATTAAATCCAATCATTTTATTAAGAACAAAGAATAATTTTTTTATCTGCAGGTGAGTGAATCATTTTCGCAGAAAAATCAAATTCATCATCAGGATAATCTCCAGGTTTTGCAAAAGATGGATGCAATACATGAAAATCTTCAAAATTATCAATTCTATATCTATTTAAATGACTTTCATCATGGGCTTTTGCCATCACATTATTTTCTAAATCTTTCTTAATTTTCTGATCCAATTTATCAATCAGTGTAAAAATTTTAGGAACTTTCCCACCCCAAATACATCCCTGAAGATATACACCATCTATCTCATCATTTTCTTTCACACATGATAAAGATTTTTCATCTCTTTCAAAAGGCAAATGTCCACAAAATTTACTCCAGTGAGTACTGTAAGTTGGATGCTGAACTCCAAAGAATGATTTGTCATCATTAAAAAATTCTTCATAGGTAATTAGTTGATCACAGCAATGCATATCAGCATCAAAATAGACGTACCAATCATAATCCTCCAATTGATCTTCAATTTTTTTAATCTCTCCAAATCTTCGCAATCCGCCAATACTATTATACATCAAATTATACCAGTTGTCTGAAGAATAATGTGATTTATCAATCTCAAAATCTTCAGACGCATCAATGATAGTAATATTATCTGGAATATCATTACCTAATTCACCATCAGTAAAAACAAAAAAATCTTTCTCACATTCTGGAACAAAATATTCCATAAATGTCTCATAATATTTTGGAAAAAACTTAAGGTAATTTCCAGTCCCAATAAAATTGATTGCTATCTTTTTATTCATATTAACTATTGGCAATGATTTTTTCAACTGAAGGAATATAATACCGTTCAAGTATCTTTTTCCAATCAAATTGCTTTGAATATTCTACAATTTCTTTTCTATTATTTACAGCATATTCTCGGTTTTTGATAATTTTATTCTCAACATACTCCAAATCAGAAATTTTGTTTTCGGGAATGATTGTAATAAATTCTTTACTAGCATCTAAATTCGCTCTTCCCCATTCACAAACAACCACCCCAAGTCCAGCAGAAAGTGCCTCCATACAAACAAGTGGATGTGCTTCACCATCGGATAGTAAAACAAGATTTCCATATTGAGTTAAGTCATTATATAATGTATTTTTATCCCATTCACCTAGATAATTTTTAGAAGTATCAAATCTACTATCAGCAATATTTCCAGCATACCAAATACTAGGAATTGATTGAAACATAAACTGACGCTTCCTGTAATCTATTTTTGCAAGATAAATTGAACGATCTGAATACTCTGAAGTATCCACAAATTTAAATTTTTCCCTATTAACTCCATTTGGGGTTAAAAACAATTTATTTTCAGGAATATTGAATAGTACCTTATACATATTCCTAATTCCCTCAGATAGACAAAAAGTATTTGGTCTAAGACGAGCGAACTCATTAGCAATATTCACATATCCACCAAAAAGTTCAGGTCTTTCTAAGTAACCATAGTGACTTGTGATTGCCTTTGGTTGTTGGATATGAGGATATAGAGGAATAAATTCATCATAGTGAATATGTACAAAATCAGATCCAAAGGAATTAACATCCTTTATAATCTGATTATAATCTTTCGTATTAACAATTTGAACTTGATGCCCCAATGATTCTAGGGCAATTTTTGTATCCCATATAAGGATTTCTACTGCACCCCAACCAAGAGGTGGAATAGGCATAATTCCAGGACCGATCAAAGATATTTTCATAGGTTATTTCCAATCCATTCCTCTAATTTTACGCTCGGATTCCATCCAAAGGTCTTATTAATTTTTTTATTATTTGCAAGAGTAATTCTAGATTCTCCAGATCTAGGTGGTAAATTAATAACATTATTTGAAATCATTCTTGCAATTTGATTAATAGAATGATTTGTTCCAGTGCCAACATTATATACTTGTCCAAATGCTTCTGAATCTGGATTAGAAATAGCAGCCATCACATTTGCCTTCACAACATCACTAACATGAGTAAAGTCCCTACGCTGATTACCATCACCAACTATCGTCAGAGGTTCTCCTGATGCCCTCTGACGAAGAAAAATACCAATCACAGGAGCATATTGTCCACGCAAAGGTTGACGCTCACCATAAACATTAAAGTATCTAAAGCAAATAGTGGGAAGACCATAAAGACTGGTATACATTTTACATAGTTTTTCACCATTGACTTTTGAAACCGAATAAGGATTTAAACAATCATCTGGTTGCGTTTCAACATTTGGAGAATCATTCATCCCATATCCAGATGAAGTGGAAGAGTACATCACACGATTAACACCTGCTTCACGAGCACATTGTAATACAGTACAAGTTCCAACAGAATTGATACTCACTGCCTCTATAGGATTTTGAATTGCTGGTTGAATACGTGCTTCCGCTGCAATATGAAACACATAATCCACACCACCATAAAGCGGGCGTGTTTTTTCATAATCACGAATATCATACTTATAATTTTGTGACTTATCATTCCAATAAAATTGATCATGAACATCAGAGTATTCATTATCAATTACAATAACTTCATGCCCGAGTTGAATCAATTCATCAACAAGATTTGATCCAATAAACCCAGCGCCACCAGTAACTAAACTTTTCATATCATTTCTTGAAATAAACAAAGATGATTTTTACCATTAACTCTATGAAACCTAGTAAAAAGATTCTCTTTCGTTTTGCAGAGATATCCAATTGCTATCTGTTCATTATTTACATTTTTATTATCAATCATATAATCCAAAACATAATCTATTTGATTACTGACATTTTCAATGGCAATTTTATTTCCACCAAACATGCTTCCGCAGATAAAAGAACGATTATCCCAAAAATAACTTTCGGATAATGTTTGAGAATTTATAAGGTCAGGATAACATTCAGTATTATACTGGATTAAGAAGGTATTGTCAAGTTGATCCAATTCCAAAAGCGCACCCTCACTAGGATAATCATTTTCAAGATTACAATCATACAAAAATCTACTTGCACCAGCATCCAACCAAAAGAAAAACTTGGATTCAAAAGGATTAATCTCTGATGCTTTTTTCAACCACTTAAATTTAGAATATTGAATGACAGGGTACATTGAATAGTTACACTCAACCCTATTCGTGTCTGCCATATTTTCTTTATAAAATTCAGAATCAATAATTTCTTGAATTGAATCTTTTAAATGAAAATATGGGATTTGTTCTAAAGGTTCAACAATAATTTCAGTTGGCAGATCTTGTCTAATTTCTTTAATAGTTTCAACCAAAGACTCTTCTGTAAAAATAATAAAAGGACATTTTATTTGTAGTGTCTTTGAAAACCATTCAAGATAATCTTCCCAACTTCTATTATCATCCCTTTGCAGTTCTTGGACATTATACAGAGAAGTAACAATTACAAAATCAGTTTTCATTTTTATAGAGGTAGATAATATCGTCATATTTATTTTTATTTGCTCTCAAATCAATGAATTCAAAAGTATTAAGGAATTCCTGATTCTGCCAACCTGGATTAGTATCAACATCTTCAATAATATAGTAACCACCTAGTTTAAGTTTTGATTTAAGAATATTCCAAGTTTTTAGTGTAAGACCTGGATCATGAGAAGCATCATCAATGATTAAATCAAATTGTGGACAATTTTCAAACAAACTTGGATCATCTTGCGATCCTTCTGGTAAGAAAATAAATCGTTCCCTCTCTTCTTCTGTAAGTTGGAGATTCGAATATTCTTTATCAAATCCATAAATTTTAGTTGTATCCGAAAAAATGTCTCTCCACATTCTCAAACTATATCCGGAAGATACTCCCACCTCCAGGATACAAAGATCTTTGTTATCTTTGTCTTTTTCAAATACTTCCGGATAAAAAAGTTCGTAAGAATGATCTGATCCTTTATCACTACAACCAGTCCAAGAGGTAGAACTATAGTATTGAATAATTTCTTTTGCTTTTTCTTTAAATGATTTTGCCATTGTTATTTCATATATTTAAAATGTTTAAAGTTAACATGATCAACCCAATTTGGCCACATATTAATTTTTAAAGGCTTGCAAGATTTGTAGTCAAAATTATGAATATAAAATTTAGAATCAATTTTATATTTGTCATACCAATCTGATGCTTGTTTATATATGATCGCTCCAAAGTCACCCAGTCCAACATTTAAATTTTTTCGAGAACAAACTTCTATACAATAATCTCGTACATGAATCACACCATTTTCGTAGGCATTTGGAATAAATTCATACCATCCAGATAAAAACTTTTCCATAGATTCTGGTTTTCCCAAGAAAAACCAATCACAAGGGTTATTAGGAAACTCTCCAGCATATAAATGCCCACCATTCATTGAACTTTGGAAATATATTGTATCTGATTCTAGAGTTACTTGTGACAATATATCCTTAATTGGTTTGGTTAAAATAACATCTGGTCTAGATTTGATAACAACATCAATATCTTGATATTTTTTAGTTTGCAAAAATGCTTGATAGTTGGAATAAGTTTGACTCAATATTCCATATAAAATTATTGGAGTAATAACTTTATAATGCTCTATACTTTCACCTTTCCAAACATCAAAATTAAATTTTTTAAAAAAAGTAATATCAAAATCTTTGTGCTTTTCAACGATACAATCAGTTACCCTATATCTTTCTATAAATTGTTTATCTAGATTTTCATCACCAAACCGATCAGTAAACCACAACTTATAAACTTTTTCATGATAAGATTTGTCCCACCAAAGATGAGAGCAAACCTTATCATTTTTATCTATCTGATAGTTGGAAAAACAATCAAGGGTTGTTTGATAAAAAATTGGTTGACCAGAAAATAAGTATGCAAAATTCATTTTTCGAAAATAAAATTTGCAACTTGGAGAGCATATTCTCCACAATGAATTGTAAAAGGATCTGGTTCAGAATAATCACAAGTTCCAATCAGATTTAATCCAGATGATTCAATCAGTTTAATGACCAATTCTGGTTTAATAAACTCACCAAATGCATTATTAATGTCAACATCAGAAACAATAATAAATTTACCACCAGGTTTCAGAACTCTATAAACTTGTTCTGCAATATCTTTCCATCCCTGATTATTAATTTTATTAGTATGAGATCCATTAAAATGTGTTACGGCACAAGAATCTAAAAAATAATCTACTGAATTATCTCCCATATCCTTAACTTCGGCAAGAGCATCATTCAAAACCATACGAACTAAACTTCCGGAAAATGAATGACTAACATCACTAATATCAATAGCCGTAACATTATACCCCAAAGAAGAGATAATATGGGGTAGAGGAGAATTAGAACATCCGAGATCTACAACATTCTTTTCAGTTTCACTAAGTTCTTTAAAATAATTAGCAATCAATCCCCACTTCATAATTGCATCATCACTAGACCAATTTATGTGAGGAAATTTATCAAGATACCCATATTCTTTAACTTTATTACTACAAAACTCCAAATCAGTTCTATTCAGTAATTTACTATCAAAATTCATTTTTCCTCATATTTGTTTTAAATTTATTCATTGCTGACTCAATTACAATATGCATATCCATATACTTATACTCAGATAATCTACCACCAAATATAAAATTAGTCAACATTTTAGACTTTTCTTGATATTTTTTATATGTATTTTGATTCTTTTCATTATTAATGGGATAATAAGGAACTAATCCTTTTTTATATTCTTGAGAATATTCTTTAGTAATTACAGTTTTTTCCGTTGATGTGGTTTCAAAATGTTTATGTTCAATAATTCTAGTATAAGGTTGTGTCATGTCAGTGTAATTTATTTGGGTACATCCTTGATAATTTTCAATATCTAAAATTTCTTGTTTGAACTCTAAAGATCTATATTCAAGTTCCCCAAATTCATAATTAAAAAATTCATCAATACATCCAGTATATACAACTTGTTTTGCAAGTGAATTAAAATATTCTTTATTAGAAAAATAATCAGTATTCAATTTCACTTTAATGCCATCAAGAATTCTTTCAAACATTTGAGTATATCCACCAATTGGAATTCCTTGATACTTATCATTAAAATAATTATTATCAAAAGTAAATCTCAAAGGAAGTCTTTTGATAATAAAGGATGGAAGTTCTTTTGGATTTCTCCCCCATTGTTTTGTAGTATATCCCTTGATTAGGGTTTCGTAAATATCTCTTCCAACTAAAGAAAGTGCCTGTTCTTCTAAATTTTTTGGAGTTCCCTCAAATCTTTGTTTTTGAATTATTTCTTTTGCTTGAGATGGAGTTGTTACTCCCCACATATCATAAAAAGTATTCATATTAAAAGGTAAAGAATATAACTTACCTTTATAATTTGCCTTTGGAGAAAGGATAAAATTATTAAACTGGGAAAAACGATTAACAAAATCCCAAACTAATTTATTACTCGTATGAAAAATATGAGGTCCATACACATGGACATTAATATCTTCAATTTTTTCAGAATAACAATTACCAGAAACATGATTTCTTTTATCTATAACAAGACACGACTTACCAAAATCTGTCGCAAGTCTTGCAAATGTAGATCCAAATAATCCAGCACCGACAATTAGATAATCATACATTTTCAAATATTACTCCATACATTTTTTCCAACAAATGTGCTTCAAAGGGATTTGATTTCCAAAATCCATCAAATTCTTTTTGTTCTGGATAAGAAAGAATATCCAATAATTTATTATACTGATTTAAAGTGTGACGATAAATGTTATTCTTTTCAACAAAGAAGAATCCACCAATATAGTAATCTTGGATAAAAGGACATGGTTTCTCAAATACACTTTCGTAAATATTATTCATAGATCTTTTATATGGATTTGGATGTCCAGAAATATTATCAATCTGAGATCCATAATCCATGGCAAGGCCATTATTACTTTTTTTACCAATCCATTTAAATCCATTTTCAATTTTTTGTTTTAATATTTGATTTCTAATCTCCTCAATATAGTTTGGAATATAAGAATTTTGCTCACCAGTAAGAGGTGAAAAGGGATCTGCTTGGGAAAAATAAATTTGATCTGCCAGATTATTATAATTTTCTACAATATGATATACATATGCATGTGCTTCTCTTCCGACATTATCCAATCTAATTTTTTTTAAATTAGATTGCTCTAATTGCAAATCCTTTCCTTTATCATAAACAAAAATTTCTATATCATCTTTTTGAAGATTTGATATCCAATCAACATTCTCATTATAACGACAAAGAACCAAAGATCGAGTAGTCATGCCCATTTTCCTCCGTAATTAGTTGAATAAAGTTCTCTATATTGATGTAATAATGGATGCCCAGAGTTTTTCCAATTTGGATTTCTGATACACTCGGTTTGGTCTGGATTATCCGTATAAGTATACCCAAACACAGAAAAAAGAAAAGCAAGTAAATAATCATAACAAATCATTCTTGGATCTAATTCCAAACCACCAGAAAGTTTATCAAAATCATTCATCAATTTATCATACATCCCATAAAATGAAGATGTTTTCATGACACCGCCAGCGGGTCCCCAAGTTCCATTATTTTTACCCCCATTCATTATAACATATTTCTGAATGGTTTGGGGCATAATATTAACTGTTGGTCCAACAAGATCAGCATCAAATGGATGCAACTCTCCTCTTACCAAAACATCTGGTTCCATCAAAACCATATATTCGGTATTACAAAAATCACATCCATTTTTTAGTCTTCTCAAAAACTCCAAGCAAATACCCATAAAAAGATTCATATTGCCTGAGTTTTCTCTAATGTATTGATCCACATCTCTAGCAATACCAACTACCTCAGTAGTTTCTTTTATAGTCTCAATATTTCCAAAATTTTCTTTTAGATAAGAAAAATCTAAACCATTATCAGAAACAAGATAAATTGGATTTTCTGGATAAAACTCCCTGAATTTTTTTAAAGAATACTCAATTGCTGCCTGCTCTTTATAGCAAATATAAAATACACCTAAGTCCATGCTATTTGATTACCAAAAGAATGTTATTATCAATGCTATTATTTGGATTTGGAAGTTTCATTAGTTTGATATATTCTAAAGAATAATCATTTTGCAAGTTAAAAAGTATTTGTTCAAATGAGTTATAAGTTGAAATAGTTAAATCTTCAATAATAAAGATGCCACCTGATTTGAGTTTATAAATCGACTCTTTAAAAAAGTTTAGATTGGAAATAAATTCATGTTTTCCATCATCGATAATGACATCAAACTCAGTATCATTCAAAGAATTACTTTTCCACATACTTTGAATTGACTGTGGATTGTCTTGATCACAATAAAAATATTCAACATCAAGATTTGAAATAGATAAAAAAGTTTCTTTATCGACATCTGCAGTATAAATTTTTGCCTTCGAAAAATATTCTCTCCAACTCTTTACCGAAGACCCATGATAAATTCCCACTTCAAAAAAGTTGATTTCTTCATCTCTAAAATGCTTAAAGAAATAATCATAAAGAGCAGAATAATTATGCCAATTTGAACATTTGTCCGATCCATACTTTTCAAGAATATTACAAAGATCCGTTCTTTGTGTCAGTCGATTTAAATCTAAAAATGAAATTATTTCATTTTCAGTAATTTCAAGTGAGGTATTTTCCATATAATTTAATAATTCAGTATTTTTTAATTCATAAATACCGGTAAAATGATAGTTATCATTATTTACATTACTCCAAAGAAATGGTTTGTTTTCGTATCTTAAAATTCGGTATAAAAAAGAAAATCTTGGAAATGTTCTGGGTAATTTACCATCTAATATGTATCTATAAGTTAAACAATTAAGAACATCTTGATCTCCACAAGACCACTCAAATTCTGGATCTGGGTTATGATTAGGACTTTTTGCAATTAGATTTTTATTTTTACACAATTCAAGATATTCTGAAATAAATTTTCTTCCAAAATCATTATTTCTAATTAAAATTTTAGCAGCATTAATTAAGTGACAATTTTTTATTACTTCTTTTTCTTTTTCATTAAAGAAATAATCTAATGTATATTCTTTAACAAATGACTTTACATAACAATTATCCCTTTCCATTTGAAACCAAATATCACTTGAGTTTTCACTCAACATATTCTCACAAATCAAATTTAAATTTTCCCAATCAGATTGCCAATATTGTTCTTGACGAATGAAATTAGCATCATGATATAAAAGTAAGGAACCTTCTGGAATGTTCTTTAATGTATAATCAATAATAAAAGGTTTAAAATCAAAGTATCCAAAATTATGAACATTCGGATTTTGATCTAGTGGTTCATCATAACAATTACAAATATCTTCACTACCAGGAAGAAGTTTTAATGTTCTTTTTGTATAAAAAATAATTTCTTTAAAAAATGGTGACAATCTTTCTTTAATTTGATTCGATGTTTCTAGTAAAGAAAATCCTTCATCGTGTGGCGGACCTTCTGAGCAAAAAGACAAAAAGTACATAATATTCAACCCCACCAACCATAGTCGATATTATTTTCGGAAAAATATTTTAACCAAGTCTTATTACTATCATACTCAGGTGTTCGTGCCCATTCATGAAACTCAATGTATACTTTTTTGATTTTATTAAAAACATTAGATTTTTTCATATCCTCAAGAATTGCATATTCGCAACCTTCAACATCTAATTTTAAAATAATAGATTTGTCCTCTGGATTCAAATAATTGATAAAATCAACCAATCTGATAGTTGGAACAATTTTATTTAAATACATATCACCAACATATTCATCAATATTTTTTGTAGTTTTTCCTTGACCAATGTAATGTAATTTATTAGAATCTTCAAAACATGACAATAATCCAATTCTTGGATCCTGCATTCTAGACCCACCCCCAATAAACTTATCACCTTTTGTAATGTCTTTTTCTAAATAAAACTCAGAAAAACCATTTTTATCAGATACGGCTACATTATAATAGTTTACGCTATCTGTTTTGTCATTACTATCATATACAATAGGGTTTGCTTCAAAGGAGTATCCAACTTCTATTTCCGGATGCATCAATGCTATTTGGCATAATCCCTGCTTTTCGTTTGTACCGCAGTCTATAAAAATACTCATGATTCTCCATTCACAATTTCAATAAGTTCTTTAACACGATTTATATAGGTATGGTTTTCTTTGACAAAAAGCATTTGAGATTTAATCAGGTCATAATTTTCTCTTTCTTTTTGAGCATCGAAGAATAATTGATAGGTATCTTCATTATAGATGATATTACCATCAAAAAATTCATATACTGGTTTTGAATTAGTAATTCCCAGTTGGCCATAACTAATATTTTTAAAGTTTCTACATGGAATATATCCCCACTCTTTAAATGCTTTGTGCCTTACATCGGGTGCAAGATAAGATTTTTGAATAATTTTTCTCTGTTCTTCAAAAGATTGAGGACTAATCCAAGGGCAGTTATACTTAAATTCAATACCACCCTCTTCACAAGCTTGAATAAAAGGATTTAAATAAACTAAGTTATCATACTCGGGTGGTGCAGTTTTACAATCTTTTGGACCACCCTGCCCGCCGCCAATTGTTCCAGCAAAGAAAACATAATCTTCTTTAGGAATATACATATCTTCTAAATTTATTTCCTCAGGCAATAAGTCAGTTGCCCAAGTTGTATAAAAATAATCATACTCTGAACCTTTCTCAAAATAACAACCAGCACCAATCTTTGTTGCTTTACTGCGGTCTAAAGAATAGTTATAATTTTTATCAACCCATTTGACGGCATTATATCTAACATCAATCAATCTTCCAACCTTACCAAGATAAGCACTTGCTCCAGGATTTCCCTCAACACGAGTATCTTTATTACCAATGTAATGAACTGCGTAGGTTGAATTGCTGAATAAAGGAATATTTTGGTTTCCGATAACTGCCCACTGTTCGGTAAATATTAAAGCGTCATTAAATAACTGTGGGTCAAAATTATCTCTCCCATCAATCCAGTAAGTTTCATACCCAAGATTCTTAAAAGCATTATAATATCCAGCGTGAATATATGAATGCGTATGAGAATGAAGTTTATATCCCCATATAATAACTCTTTTATGTTTCAAAATGATACTCCTAAATTAATTGATTGCGTTTTTACTTGGTTGTTTTTTAAATGAGTTCTAAGTAAAAGTTCATTACAAAAAATGTTTTCCTCAGAAATAACTTGATGATATACTGGTTCAATATGATTATAAACTCCTCCCCAAACATTCATTACTTTAGGTGACCCCATTCCAAACCAATCACTAACCATATTTAATGGGTGATTTAGATCTTGATAATAAAAAGTATCTAAATTAATTTTACTATTCGAAAAATCTATTTTAGCAAATGGACTTACATCATATCTTAATGCAATAATAACATCATAAGTTATATTGTTTTCAATGGAAAACTTATCCCTCAAATAATTCACCATCATTTTACTATACCACTGACTGTAGCAAATGTCAACTATATATTCACCAAATGATTCAATACCATTTGGATCATTTAATCCATAATCAAAACATCTTTTTATATTTTCTTCACTAATTTTTATATTTGAATTTTTCCAATGTTTTGGTTTTTCAAAAAGATATGAGTTCGGTTTATAAACTTCTAACAGTTTTTTATCAATATCATGATCAGAAGATATTCCCCAATGACCTGGCGCTCTTTTTCCAAAGTTTAAGTTTTCTGGATCATGCCAACAGTGTAGAAAAACATCAACATCATTACCACTAATTATTGATTCATTTATTCGTTGTGCTGTTTGAATGGCATTTCGTGGTTGACCAGATAAACATAATGCTATTTTCATAACGAAATTTCCTCAACAACTTTTTTAATAAGAGATTTAATATCTGTATTTGGTTCCCAGTTAAGGATCTGTTTTGCCTTTTCATAGGAACCTCTAGAATATTTATTAGTCTCTTTAGCAACAATTTCTTTACTCAAAGGAAGAGGACCATCAAATAATTGTGGATAATTGTCCCAAAGTTTAGATGCATCCCTATAAGTTGGTTGAATATTACTATTAAAAATTTGGCAAATGTAATTTACTATTTCATTTACAGAAATGAGAGTTCCAGAACATACATTAAAAGTATCGTTAGGTTTTTTTTCCAAACAAATACCAATCAATTTAACTACATCATCAACATGAATATAATCTCTCCTCTGTTCTCCATCAGAATGAAGTATGGGTACATTATTATTTTTAAGTTCACGAACAATATAATTAATCAGAGGAGGATGATTTCTATGAATATCTTGCCTTGGACCAAATACATTGAAAAATCTAAGAGTAGTAATTTCCATATCATAGTTGATACGATATGACTCACATATTTCTTCTGCCATTTTTTTGGATAAAGAGTACCAAAGATGAGGAGTAATATTCAAATCTTCGGTAAAAATCCTTTCCTTGTTACTTTCATATACTGCACTAGTACTTGAAAAGATTACATGCGGAACATTCCACGCTCTAGCACACTCTAGAATATTCACTGTACCGGAAACATTTACATTCATAGTTTCAACTGGATTGGTTTCACAATCAGGAAGAGCGGTGATTGCAGCAAGATGAATGATACAATCATAATCATCTCTAACTAATTCAATAAGATCTCGATTACAAATACTAAGGTTATAAAACTTACCAAAACTTTCACCATTAATTGTTAAATTTTTCTCATAACCATTTCTCAGATTATCAACGAGTGTAAGTGTATGTCCCTTCTTATAAAGATAATATCCTAGAGTAGATCCTATTCCTCCAGCTGCGCCAGTTAAAAGTATTTTCATCTTAAGAATTCATTCAAATTATCACTATTTCTTGGTAAGTTAATTGCTTCACAAGAAGGATATGGATTACTTTTTGCAAAATCATTAATAATAACTCGTTTACAGTGTGGCAAACCCATAATCAACTCATCATATGAAATATTTTTTTTCTCCAGTTCAGAAATTGTTATGTCTTTCATATGTTTGGGTCTACTCGTCGTCAAAATTATTTTTACTTTACCAGATTCATGCAATGAATTTAAGTGATCAATATTATTTTGCAATGATGATGCATTTCCAACATATGGTGGAAAATGAATTGAAGAATTTATAACTAAGGTCCCATCAATATCAACAAACAAACATTTATATTGCGACTTATATTTGTTCCAGGCATCAATAGTTCCCCAATCTTTAAAATTTGATGTTTTGATTCCATAAAATGTTGACCCAGATAACATCATTTCAAAAATAATATGACTAATATAACACTCACCCTCCATGTCCTGGAGTTTCTCATAGGTAGTACAAAACTCTTTTGAATCCGCAAATCCATAACCACCACTGGAAAAGGTGGAACTAATGACATGTTTTTCTACAATATTAGTTACCATTCGGTTGATATCAAGTTCAACATAACTTTTAGTTCGAGCATTAATATCATCCATATCATTTAAGTCAAAATATGCAATCTGGTTTTTTTCTTCTACCAGTTTACATTGATAATATCCATCAGAGTCTTTAATAAAAATAAATCCATCTACTGGATTATTACTCAAAAAATTATAAACAGTTTCTGATTGAGATTTGGTTTGGTCTGAAAGCAAAACAATATTTGCCTTTTCTTTTAAGTTAAGTTGCTCAAGTTCTTCAGTAAAACCTTTTACAAATTTATATTGATCCTCATGTTCTTGTAAACAAATAAAATATATGTTATCAAAAAAATCTAAGTTCAATCCCAAAATAGATTCTGTTACCATGAACCTATTGGTCATTGGATGCGTTAACATCCATTTAGGTCGCATATTTGGGAAACGACTAGACCGTCCCGCCATAGGAATTATTAAAGTTCGCATATAACTTTGATGATTTTACTATTATATCAAGTATACTTCTTTGGTGAGAAAAAGTCAAGTAGGGCTCAATTCTCAGACTATTCATTGCTTCCAAAATATCAAATTCATCAGTATCAATAAACTTAGAGTATCTACAATAAAGTTGATTCCAGATATGTTTATAAATTTGCTCTATTCTATTTGATTGTATGTTTTGAGTTTTGATGCTCCAGAGATGATAAAGATCTTGTTTCAATTTGACAAGATCAGAAATAAAACTATCAACATAACAATCAAGAAAATCAATAAAAAATAATCTATTTTTATGAAAAATAATATTATTAAAGGTTAAATCACCATGACAAAAGGTTTTGGGGACATAAACATCTTGCTTATTAATTAAAAGTCCAATATATTCCAAATAATTTTTATAACAAGTTTTATTTTTTAAAAGTTTAATTTTTTCATCAATATTTGATTTAATATTAATCAATCGATAATTTAAAATAAGAGAATCAAAATATTCAAATAAAGTATCAATGACAAATTCTATGTCCTTAATAGAAGATGTGGAAAAAAATTCTACAAAAGATTTTCCGGGAATGTATTCCATATCAAAATACTCATTCTGAATATTATGAACTTTAGGAGTATCCACATTCTTTAAAATTCTACGAGAAAATAAAACTTGTTTGTTAACCTGCAAAGAAAGTCTTGAGTTATAACTAATTGATGAAGAATACTTTCTAAGTACTCTACTATCAATTAATTCAAGTTTACATCCAGATAACCCTACAGAAAAATCTAACATTAAAAATATTGCTGTATTTTAAAGAGATTATGATCTATTCCATGAGTAAATAACAATCTATAAAATCTCCCAAAATTATCAGCAAAATGATTACCAACATCTTGGATGGTTTTCTTTTCATCATTATCTAAAAGATAATCCCAAGATTTTGAACTTGGATGAAATCTTTCCAACAAATACTTATAAACATCTATTGGATGCCTTTGTATTAAATTTTTACTTACAGAAAAGCAATGTGCATGGTCAAAGGCATAGACTTTTCCAGGAAGATTGCTCCTATCTGGAAAAATATGGTTGTACCAATCTTCAAATACTTCCCATCTTTTTGCTCTACCATCAAAATTAAACGGATTACCAGTTACATATGGACTATCTACATTGATATAACTATCTCCCAATATTTTCTTCAAATATAAATTGTCATTATTATACCAAATGTATGATCGTAATCCAGATCCCACTTCACAATAGTCATAATTTACACAATTATCAAGTAAGTAATAAAAATTTATACCTTGCTCTTTCCAATTAATTTTTGTAAATATCGTATGGTCAGGAAGAGTAGAATAGTTATCTACAATATAACTTAAAAAAGCATAATCAGATTTCCCATAATTTGGTATTAAAATTTGATTTTCAACTATTTTATTCTCACCTATTTTTAGATCATTAGATTTTTTGTAAACGACTAAATTATAATTTTTTTGATAGACCAGATTATCCCAATCTAATTTATAAAAATCATCATAATAAGAAGTTATTACATTTATATTATTTTTCATTAGATTAGAAATTATTTAAATTGCATTTTTCAAATACCATTCATAAGTTTTTTCAATCCCTTCACGAAGACTAATTTTAGGTTCCCAACCAAAAGATTTAATTTTATCTACATTCAATACTTTTCTTGGAGTTCCATTAGGTTTAGAAGTATCCCAACAAACCTCTCCAGTATATCCAATTATATCTACAATTTTTTCAGTCAAAGATTTAATTGTAAGGTCTTCTCCAGTTCCAATATTAATAATTTCTGGATCATCATAATTCAACATACAATAAATTGATGCCTCTGCCATATCATCCACATAGAGAAACTCACGCATCGCAGATCCATCACCCCAACATTCAACATAAGGTGCATTTGATTCTTTTGCTTCATGGAAACGACGAATTAATGCCGGAAGAACATGTGATGTTTGAAAATCAAAATTGTCATTAGGACCATAAAGATTTGTAGGCATTAATGAAATGGCATTAAACCCATACTGTTGATAATATGCTTGACACATTTTAATACCAGCAATCTTTGCAATTGCGTAGGCATCATTTGTTGGTTCCAAAGGACCAGTCATAAACTGATCTTCAGTAATTGGTTGAGTTGCAAATTTAGGATAGATGCATGAAGAACCAAGAAAAACTAATTTCTTAACTTCATAACGATAAGCAGCATCAATTACATTAGTTTGAATCTGTAAATTATCTCTAATAAATTGTGCGGGATAATCACTGTTTGCTTTTATTCCACCAACTTTAGCAGCCGCAAGAAATACATACTCTGGTCGATTAACTTCAAAGTATTTTTCAACATCATTTTGATCTCTCAAATCAAAATGAGTTCTTGGAGCAGTGTATATGTTTTTATATCCTTTATAAATTAAATTTCTTACAATTGCAGATCCCACAAGACCTCGATTACCTGCAACAAATACTTTACTATCACTGTCCATAAATACACATATCCTCAACTAATTGTTTAAATGAAATCTTAGGTTCCCAACCTAGTTTTTCCTTTGCCTTAGAGGCATCACCTAACAAAGTCTCTACTTCAGCAGGTCTAAAATATTTAGGATCGACCCTAATAACTG
>Ga0181358_1000450_pt1 | contig 18386 bp, 19 predicted proteins | sample Fa13VDMM110SD_FD_130096 | JGI IMG/M metagenome (GOLD analysis project Ga0181358, IMG submission 130096) | Freshwater viral communities from Lake Michigan, USA - Fa13.VD.MM110.S.D | ecosystem: Environmental > Aquatic > Freshwater > Lake | place: USA: Michigan | collected 2013-09-24 | reverse complement strand
ATTGAGTTCGGTGTAGCCACCTGTGGGATTAGCCTTGCCGTCAAAGCGAATCTGTCCTGTCTGTGCGTCATAACCGTCAACGCGACCAAACTGCACCACAGGAATATCAAACGAACCCACGCCACCGTCCCATGAACCGGGCTTCCACGCAAAGTCTAGTTGCACCACATTGAGACGCACCTTCATCTTGAGGAACGCTTCGTTGGGATCAAGGTAAGTGCCCTTGCTGATGGTGGCAAGCATGGCATTAATACCAGCAAGAGCACCCGCAGACTGTAGGTGGTGCAAACCTGCATCGTCCTTGTGAGCAGAGCGGTTGCCGTAACCTGTTAGAACTTCGCTGTACTCGCTCTCGTTAAGAGTGCTACGGAACGACTTGAATGATTTGTTTTCGTGCATGTGTTTTGCCTTTGATATTTCAATTGCTGCGAGTTGCTTCTGTGCCTTTTCCTTGGACGGATGTGTTCCCAATACTTTAGTGCCTGCCTTGTTCGTTACTACAAACTTGTTGCCTTGCTTCTTAATCATTTGGGTTCAGTCCTTTTGCAGACGCTTTAGTGCGCGACCGATTCCCATCTCACGATTTTTGTACTTTTTGTCTAGTGGTGTCTTTTTGCTTGGTGGGGTAGACACGCCTCTTTTCTCTGCTTCTCTTGCTGCCTGATACTTTTTGCCCATGCTGTGTCCCTTCAGAAACTCTTTTTCTGATTGGGAATCGTGTGCCTTTTGCACATACGAGGCAAGGGTCTTTTTGCTCAACTTGTCAATCTGCTCGGCTTCTTCCTTGACACCTGTGGCTCGCTTGATGCCCTTCACGGCATTCTTTTGCTGTCTGCCTGTGAGCGAAGCGTAGTGCTTTCCAGAACCGTACATCATGGACGAGAGTTGTGAGCCACGCTTGGCAACATACGAGTCCTTGGTCGCCTTGCTCAACTCGTCAATCTGTTCAATCTCTTCCTTGCTTTCGCTTACCGAATCAGAACGGTAATCCGCATCGGATGCTCTCTTGCTTCCTGTTCCGCTCTTCTTGCGCCGATCAGCAGCCCAATACATCTTGCCGCTCTTGGTGTCTTGACGAGCCAGTGGATTGGTGGAGCCACGCGCAGGAGGAACAGGCTTGCTTATTTCAGCAGAGTGCTTGGCGTAGTCTTTTTTCAGCCCTTGGAGTTTTGCACGGACTTCGCTTCCAGTTGCTTCTTCAAGATCATTTGCAAACTGGAAGAAAGTCTTGCCTTCGCTCACGCTCTTCCAACCGCCACCCTTGGAGTTGTACCACTTGACTGCCCATCCGTTGGCATACGCAGACGGGTACACATCAAACTTGCTTCTTGCCATGCTCTTGGCTTTTGACCACAGAGACGGATTGGTGGGCTTGTTGGCTTCAAGGATTTCTTGTGCGTCTTCGTGCAGATCAAACAGCGCAATAATGTCTGTGTCTCCACCGTCAAACGCCTCTTCAATCTTGCCTTCCTTGCCCATAGTGAACTTGAAAGCGTTGAACAGGGCAGGGCTACCTGTAATCTTCTTTACAAGGCTGTCTAGCATATTAATCATCATTTCACGGTACACCTTGCCCATGCTCATTTGCTTGAGATTGCTCTTGGACTTTAGTGCTTTGCGAGCAGCGGTGATTTGGGTCTTGTCAACCAGTCCACTACGCAGCAGGGTTGTGGTACGGTCTGTTTCAACGCTTTCACCAATCTTTTGTGTGGTGGCAGCAATGGTTTCGTAAACAGCAATGGTTTCGTCTGCTTCCTTTACGCCCTTGTCTTTGGTCAGGCTGGAGCGTAGTGCGGTGTACATGGCACGGTTGTTCACAATCTTGTCCACCACATCCACCATTAGTTCCTGCATGAGAGTGCGGTAAGCAGGACTCTTGCTGTACTTCTCTGGGTCTTGGAACATGGTCATGGCACGACGCACATTGTTTTGTGACACTAGACCAAGGCGCAACAGGGTTTGAAGTTTTGATTTGATAGCAGAGTCCATAAGTGGAATTCCTTGTAAATGTGTTTTCAGTATTTAGGCTGTGAAATATTCCTGTCAGGTCATACGGACGGGGCCGTAAACCGTTCGTCCGTTGTTTATTCGGTAAATAGCGGTTTTGCCGTTACGGAGTGTTACATAGATTTCTTCCCCGTAACGGATGGCTGAAACTGCGTCGTTGCCGAATATTTGATACGGCTGGCTGCACCGACCAATATAAAAATATACCTTGCCGCCCTTTACTGCTACCCATGTGTTTTCGGCATTGTTTTGCGGAGTGCGTGGGCACGACGAGTCCTCTTCCAAAGACTTGTGGCTGGTCATTACAGGCTTGTTGCCCTTGCCGCTCTTGGACGCTTTGGATTCTGCTCGTCGCTTTTGTGACACAGCAGCCTTGCGTTCCTTGGGTGACATCTCGCCCACAGTTTCAGGAGTCTTGCCCACCTTACGCATAGGTCGGCACTTGGGGTACGAACCGCCTTCGCTGGCACTTTTGCGACCACACGGGGGGTACTCTCCAGTTTTTGGATCACGCTTGCCACCAATGTTTACCCACTTCTGCTTGAACCAATCACCCAAGTCTTCATCAATCTTGCACGGTGGGGTTGGGAACTGTGTGTTGTGCTTGGAGAATCCACCTGTCTGACCGGGTGTGGGTGGGCGACGCTTGTTCTTGTCGCTTTCAATAATATTGGCAGCAGCGGTATGGTACAGTTCAGTAAAGTCAAACTCTTCTTTCATGCCCTTACGCATTCCACGCTTGAGTTCATCAAACAGGCGAACAGTATCGTCACGACTCGCAGCAGACGGCATTCCTTGTGCAAACGATTTCTTGTTGTCTTGTTCGGCAGCGGCTCGCATCTTGCTGGCACTCATGCCCTGCACACCTGTTGCTTTGGGATCACGCTTGCCTGCCATCACGAAATCGTAACGCTTTAGTTTTAGTCGGCGTTTAGGATCAGAGTGCTTCATTAGTTTACGGATGTTTTTGTCATCGTAGTCTTCGCTGCGATCTTCGCCACCCACAAACACCACATGCTCGTACCCCATCTCTGCAAGCGTGTACAGCAGATCAAATGGGGTCTTTATCTTTTCAGAGTTTAAAAAATGTACTCCCGGGAATAGGCGTTTCAACCAAAAATATTTACGAGATGGCGACAACGGATTCTTTTTGGGATCGTGACTGCGACTAAACCCAATCGCGTGATCTGCTCCCATTTTGTGTGCCGTGTCTACCACCTTGTTGAAAAGGAGTTGGTGTCCCGAAGTTGGTGGCTGAAAACGACCGAAAGCAACTACAATAGTTTTGCTTCGTCGTGTATCCTTTATAGATTTAGCCACTTTAGATCACCTCCCGTAATGCACTTGCGGTGCACCAACTCTTTACTTTTTCCACGATTTGGAAATCGTGAAGTTAGCCTTTGAAAACTCAATGCGGTCAACTAGTTTCACCGCATCGTTACTCAAACGATCTATTGCAACAAACCCTTCGGGAACTGTTGCCACATACTTGTCACCCTTCTGCACAAATGTTCCAAACTCTGTGGACAGGGTTCCCAACTTGCCTAGCACATACTTCTTGATCTGTGCTACACGATTATGTAGTGTGAACAGCCGATTGATTTGGTTGCGGTTGTTACGCACATAATCTAGTGTTGGGGTTGGTGTTTTGGCAGGAACTTTGGTTTTTCGTTCTTTACGCTTGGCATCCACTTTAGCAGACAGGAATGCTAGCAGTTCATTGGTATCGCCTAGTTCGCGTCCGCTACGGATAATGCCGTTGAAATACATCTTGATCTCGGCTACAACTGCTGTGTTTTTGGCTAGCCCGTTCATTACTGCTCGCAACCCAATACCCTCACGAATAATATCGTCTATTTGGGTATTGATGTGTGCAATATCTTTGGTGGTAAACAAGCCGTCACCACGAGAGAATCGGTAGGTGGCGTTGTCGTACCATACGGTTTTGCTTTTGGCTAGTCCTTCAAGTGAAGGGTTGAACCGCACAACACGCAGATCAGCCATGCTGTCACCACCGTATTCGGTGTGGAACACAATACCAATCTTGGCTCCTCCGATTCGTTTGCCCAAGTGGGACTGCGGATCAACCGCGTACTTGATGGTGTTGGGCTGGAATGTAATGTACCGCTTGCCGTCAATGGTTTCAGTCTTGCGTGTCTCGCTGTCAAACAGCAGATCGCCTTGCAGAATGGTTTTGATGCGGAGTGTCTTGAAATACTTGAGTGCCAGTTTGAGTTTGGCATTCAGCCCGTCAGCAGGATGGTTGGCATTAATGTCTGCATCGGTGTAGTTAATCTTGGGTGTCTTGTTGAACACACTCTTTGTGCCCACAAAAAACTTGCCGTTCTCGGGGTTGATGCCCATGATGATCGCAGGCGCACCGTCCCACTTGACTGAAATATCGTATGGCACGGTTTCGTTGCCGTGTAGAGACTGCACCACGCCACGCAGAGAGTTCATTGCTTTTGAGAAGCCTGCAAAACCGCTGTTGAAGATTTCGTCTTCAAGATGCTCTAAATGTACATTCTTGCCCCCTGTGCTTTTCAGGGATTCGGCTAGAAAGGGAATAAAGGAATTCATGGGTTTCACCCCATTATTTAGACCGTAGAAACCTGTTCGGATTTCCATAGTGCAATAGCGTCCACGAGGGGTTCCACCCAATCGCGGGTGTGGGCTTCAAACACTTGGCACTCGCCTGTGCTGGCTACACCCATGATGATTGTAATATTGTCCACTCGCTGCCCTGTCAGGTCTTGCCACATGAGCGCGTATGCGGCTCCTTGAGTAAAATAATCACCAATTGCGTCTTCACTCTTGGGATTCTTGGAGGTCTTGAAGTCCACCACAGACAGGTTGCCGTTGTATTCTGCAATACAGTCGGTGCGTCCTGCCAATCCAATTTTCTTTGACCACAGGGGCACTTCAACCGCACGAATATTGTCAATACAGTCCAAATACGGCTGCATGGTGTGAAACATATCCAACTCTTCCGTGCCTGCGGCTTCTTTCAGAGTGGACTCAAACCTGTTTTGTAGATAGTCTTCAATAATGGCATGAACCCGTGTGCCACGAGCCAAAATGCGGCGTGACTCATCAGGGTTATCCCGTCGCCACTTGGCAAAAAACGCACGCTTGCTCCATCCTGTAACTGTGGTTACAGACGGAAACACACCATCGGGTGTGGTGTATCGACGGCTACCGTTTTCTTCGGTTGCATTAATGTCGCCTGTAATGTCAACGAACGCATGACGAAAAGTTTTCATAGTTTATTCGTCGTCTGCGGGAGCCTCGTCAACCGCTTCCACTTCAGGTTCAGCCTTGGGCTGTTGGGGAAGTGGAGTTTGGTTGCGTTCCATCCACCGCTTGGCAGCAGCGAATTCAGGCTTGTTCTGTTGCTGTTGCATCCATAGCAGCATATCTCTCATGTTTGGCATAGTTTAAATCTCCTAATAGTATCTAGGCGTGTAATTTATGAAATATACAACAAAGTATCTAGTTTGAATACTTGAGTGCGGTTTCGTAGCCCTCTAGCAATTCTTCCGATATTCGTGCGTATTCCGCAGCACCACGAATAAACGATTCGGTCACAGCCTGTGTGAATGGATTGCTGCTGCCAAACAGGACGATTGCTGGTAGACACACTCCAACCACGACTTCACGCAGATACGCGGTTTTTGCGTCAAACGAGTACGAGCCGCTTGCCTGTTTCGCTTCCAATTCGTGTAGCACTTTTTCAAAAGCCGACGAGTACTGACCTGTGGCATCCAAGTTCTCCTTGCCGTGCTGAATGGTGTTACGGGTTGCGTCCACACACGCGGTCTGTATATTGTAGTCACACTCTTCTTTCATGGTGATGAATTCCAGTGGTTTTAACGCTTTCCTAAACTTGGACAGCACAGCGTATCTGTCAAATATTTGTAGTTCTTCGTTCACAGAACGAACCAGTGCGTAATTGCTCATGGCTTCTGCAAGCGAATAGATTCGTGTAAACGCTTTACTGTCGTTGAAAGGGCGAGTGAATAGTGACTGCTCGTGAACTGTGGAGTGCCTGTAGACTGTGTTTGATATGTACGGCAGATACCGCAACTCTGCGTTGCCTGTACAGAACCACACAACAGGAGAAGCGTACCGCTCAACAAGACTGTCAATCACCGCTAGTGTTAGGCGTGGATCGCTGCCGTATTCTTCGGTAATGTACAAGGTCAAGGGCGTTTCGGTTTGATCGGAAAGCACGAAACCAATATCCGCTTGCGAATCTTTGCTGCGAACCTGCACACGACCACCGTTGGGTGTTTTGTCACATTGAATCATGGTGTAGTTTCCTGTTTTTACTTGCGCTTGCGTGGACGCAAGCCGAACGAAAGCCGTTTACGCATAGAAATTTTACGCCGTCTTCTAGCCACATTACGCTTGGAACGAGCCTTGCGAGCAGACCGCTTGGAACGCATCTTGAGTTTGCGTAGTTGAGAACCCGGTCGTCGCACACACACTCTTGCGCCCTTTTTCATCATGCCCGGTCCGCACTTGAAAATGATTCGCTTCTTGCCTTTACGAACCACGATCTTGCGACGAGCAGCAGCCTCATTAATCATTTCGGTTTGCACTTCAACCGATTCTTCAATCTCGTCGGCTTCTTCGGCTTCAATCTCAACATCAATGTCTGCTTGCTCCACAGGATCAAGAATCTCAATTACTCCGTCTTTTTCTTCCCACTCAATTCCTTCTTCGTCAAGATACGCAATCACATCTTCACGATCAAAGTTGGGCATATCAAGGACTATTTTGCTTTCGGTGAGTTCAGCATCAAACTCTTCAAAGAATAACCTTTGAAGTGAGTTGAATGCGTGATCCCGTAAGTCCTTGAAGTCTTTCATGGCTTATTTTTTAATATTACGCAGAGTATCGTAAACAACGCTTTACAACAAGTTCTGCCAAATAACTGTAGCCTCCCGTGAATCCGGTTATCAAATGTGATCCTTTATCATCACCGGTAGGTAGGTTAATATAATAGAAAGACGCATTTCCAGAATAAGAGTTTCCAGCCGTGAGTCCACCTTGTGTAATTCCGTCAGAGCCAAGTTGGGTCAAATTCACAAATGTCACATTTGAATACGGCGAGACTACGCTATAATCAGGAAGTGTTTGTGAATATTCAACGCCTCTTGTTCTGATACTGTCTAAATTCCAATCGTATAGTCCTGTTACTGGTTCTTGTGCAGGTGACAGGAATGTTGGATGTGTTACAGTTACTATGAAAGCCAAATCATTTTCAGGATATCCTAGTCTGTCCCACACGGTTTTATAGGAACTGACTATTTTCTGTACTGCTGCCTTATAGGCTGCTGCTCCTGCAACTTCACCAGAGCCATCGTTTCCAGTTTCATTCAACCCACTATTTACAAAAACTATAAGATTTCCACTTCCTCCTGCTTGAATCTGTCTTTCTCTAGTTTCTTTCACGAGAGTTCTCAAAAGACAATTTCCATTAGAATCGTTTGCAGTAGATACCGCTTCTATTATATTTCCTACGGATGTGCTTGTAGCACCTCCCCATGTCTGGGCTAGTGTTACTGCAAACCCAAGTGTGTTGCCGTGAATAGACTCTAAAAATACAGCAAATGGGCCTTTAGCATAAGTTGTTCCATTATATGCTTGCCCAAGACCATACCAATTAAATCCAATAGTAACACCCACTCTTGTTGAGTCTGCCGCCCATGTTTGGAATGATGCAGTTGTTCCTGTTGCTCCCGCTACTGATATTCTTTTTCCCATTTGTCTGTAATCGTTAGGATTAGAAATATCGCCGGGCGGAAAACTAATGCCAAATGATGTATTATAAGCAGCACCACCGCCAGTGCTTATACCGTATAGCATTAGAGGGAAACTACCGGTTGAATTTGGATGCAGAGAGTGAACTACACGAAATGTGAGTGCTCCTCGTGTGTCTATTCCATCTGTGTCAAAAACGCCCTTCCAATCTGATAGAGAAGTTGCAGTTGGTGCTTCTCCTCTATAAAAAGTTAATCCACTTGGAGGAAACCAAGCAAAATCTGCTGTGTATCCTGCTGTGCTACGAAAACTTCCAGAAGACGGCTTAATGTCAAAGAACACCTTTATATCAGATGGAGCGTATAGATTTCCGCTTTGTGCACTTGCACCGCTATTTGGAAATGGGATTGAACCGTCAGATGTTGCTCCATCAAACAGATACCCGTTGATATAGCGATAACCATCACTAGCCACGGCTCCTGTTTTTTTTGTGGGATCGGTTATTAATGCTAAAGAATTTGCTGATGGGTGAATACTCACATTAAACAAACCAGTTCCGTATACTGGAGCACAACACCCACGAATCAGTCCACGATGCAGTCCAAAAGCCCATCCGTTTGCACCGGTTGGAGAAGCAGCATTAGAATCTCCTACAACATGAAAATCAACAGAATCCACTCTTGCTTTTAATTTTGCAAGCATTGCTAATGCTGTTGACGATCCGTAAATACCAACAGGCATTTGTGGTGGAATATATGTCTGTACAACCAACTGGTCTTGTGTTGCAGCAGTGGTTCCGAGGGCAGTATCAATCACAGTAAAAATCAAAGCACTGGGATCTTCTCTTCCCAAACTATCAAGAGACACCTTTTTTCCCGCAATGCGATTGATAAGTACACTTACAGGAATACCTGCTGATGCACCTGCACCGGCAGTTACACCATTGAATAGACCATTACCAAACTTCTGTGCCATGCGTGTAGCCACGCGAGACATTCTGTCTTGAAGTGAACGCTTGTCGTTGGGTAGTGCCATCTATGTTTCCTCTTTTTTATCAGTCCCACAGCATGTCGTTGCCACGATCTAGTACAATCTTGCGGGTACGCTTGTCTAGAACCTGTAGCCCTGTGCCTGCTGCTTTGAGTTCAACCTCTCGGCTACCAGCAGTCTCGTAAGTATCTATGCCCATCTTCTTGATCTTCTTGACCTTGAGTGTGTACGGCTTACCGTTTTTCTCACCGTACACTTCAAACTTTGTGCCTGCGGGCTTGATGTTCATGGTGGCAATGAGTTGCTGTGCCATCTCAATGGCATTGCCTGTGGCTGCTGCGCTTGCCTTCCACCCCTTTGCACTTGGCTTGGGAAGCAGGTTGCCCATTGCATCAGTCTTGCGAGCCTTGAGTGGTTTGTTTGATCCCACGAATCGTGCAGGATCATCGGTGTCCACACCGTACCCAATGGTTCCTAGTTGTGGGTTGCGATCACGCTTTACCTTTACGGCTTCAAGCAGCGACTCAACCAAACGCTCACGAGACGAACGGGGGTCTACGAATCCTTCTTTCATGGGCTTCTCCTTCTTTTCTTCCTTTGGCTTCTCACCCACAGTTGCACCCGAGCGGCTTTGGCTCATTAGTCCTGCATCCTGTTGGAACTTGTTTGAGAACTGGATGATTTCATCAATAGGTACTGCCTTGCCACCTTTGGTAATGGTTCGGGTTCTCATCGTTGCATTTGTGCCTTGACCGTTTGCAATATCTACTGCACATTGTGCTGCCCAACGGTGATGCCCGTCAATCACATAGCCGTCGCTTACATAGATGGGTTCAAGCAGGCGAGCAGCAGCCTTGCCGTAGTTTTGTGGGTCTTGCTGTGCGGCTACGAGCGTGCCGTACATGGCTGCAACTTTGGAGCCTAGTAGTTCACCCTGAATAGGCTTGAGTGAAGTGGCATCCACTTCCTGATCGTTGATCTCGTAGCCTGCGTCTTTGAGTGCTTCCTGATACGCCTTCTCCATGTTGACTTCTAGTTTCAAGTCTTCGGGAGTTACTTGTTCAGGACTAGTGTATCCCTTGCCTGCCATGAGAGCCTTGAATGCAGGTGAATCAGGCTTCTTGGGATCAACCTGTGAAGAGAACTGCGGCATCTCTTTACGCACAATACCCTTTGTGGTTTTTTCACCATTGCGGTCGTAGCAGAAACCAACTTGAGAAAACATTTTGTCACACAACTCAAAGTCAATCACTTTTTGCCCACGCAGAGCAGCAAGTGCTGCGTGATTCATTTCATCGGTGAATTGTTTTTCTGCGTTTGCGTCACCGAATACAGATTCGCTGTCGTCTCGTGGACCAGCAAAGGTTTCGGTTTTGATAGCATTGGCTACCACATTAGCCTTGCGAATATCAGGTTTTAGTTTTCCGCTGCCCACTGGATCTTCACGGAAAGCAGCATCAAAAACTGTTTGTGGGTCTTCTGCGGCTACATCAGGATGCTCTTCTTCAGGCTGTGGTTGATCTTTAGCGGTTTTGGTGGGCTGATCTGCGGGCTTGCCTTGTTGTGGTGCTGCTTGTGGTTTGGCTTGAGATGCAGCAGCGGGAGCAGGTGCTTCAGCAGCCTGTGCCTGTGGTTTTTGCTTTTGATCCACAGCCTTGTCTTTTGCGTATCCGTTTTGGTCTAGCGGCACTTCTCGTGAAGAGTCAACTGTGCCGTGATCCACGCTGCCACCGCGTCCCTGTCCTTTTGAGTACGCCTTTGCCTTTTGTTCATCATCAAAGTAGTCCACAGTACCCGATGGATTCTTTGCACCGTAGTGACCACTAGCGGTCTTCCACACTTCTCGCTCTTTGTGCCCTGTTTTTGCGGGTGCTGCTTGAACTTCAAAGATTACTGTGCGTAGACTCTTGTATTGGTCGCTCATATCATGCTCCGTAACTGCGTGTCAGTTTAGTGATCCTGTCAATTTGAATCTGTAGTTTTTCCGAACGGTTGGGCCAATGAATGTACTCTTTCTGTGGATTCTTCATCAGATTGGTCAACAAGGGCAGTATCATGGCTTCCAACTCCAACAGTTTGGTTTTACAGTCCTCACGCATAGCATTAGATCGTTCTTCAACTTCATCCAAAACTGCACTCAAGTTTTCGCCTTGAGCGTGTACTGAAGCACTGAGTTCCCCCAACTCCATGTTCAGTACACGATCAATCTTTTCTTCCACACGGGTTAGTTGTGCAGGAGACGCTGGCTTGAAAGCCACAAGTTTAGCGTCTATATCTGCAAGTCTAGCCTGTATAGCCGAAATGGCAGCACTTGACACCGCCGGTTGCGGTGGTGGTTGCGGTGGTGAAGGGGCAAGTACCTTTAACTCGTCTTCATCAACCGCTGTGAAACCGAAATCAAATTCGGTATCACCCATATACCACTCAGTTTACAGAAAAAGTACCGCTACCACCAGCAGGAACATCGAAGTATATGGTGGCTGTATAACCAAATCCTCCAACATTAGGGCCAAACGCAAAGGTTGTTCCGTATATGGCAATAGTGTTGTTAGCCTGACCACTCACATTACCTGTGAAAGAATTTATTCCAATTGTTTCGATGCTGAACACAGTTCCGGGGCTTTTTGTAGCACCAGTATACGCAAAGGCAAGGGGAATACTCTTGCTTGTTCCTGCGGCTAGAGTGTATCCTCTGTTAGCACCAACAACCACAAAATCATTATTACTAAAAGGCAGACCAAAGTTTATTCTGTCTCCGGTGTCTAATGTTCCACCAAAACCACTGGCACTAATTCCAGAGTGACCCGGACTCAGTGTTGCTCCTAGTGTTAGTCCAGAATACAAAACACTCTTATAGTCTGCACCGTCGCGGATAAATTTCTTTAGGAAGATGCCAACTGTTTGACCCTGAAGATCGCCCACAGCGATTCCACTGGGTAGAGTGGTTCCACGGGGATTTTGTAGTTCAGCCTCCAAAGAAAATTCCTGCGTGTTCGGTAGCAATCCGGGATAGACTGTGCCAAAAGGAGGGAATCCCTTACCAGTGGTTAAACCACTAATACCGAAGCCCAATTTCTTGGCTTGCCGCTCAATTGCCTGTGCGCCTGTGCGACCTACTGCGCCGGTTGCACCGAAAACAGAGAAAAGTTTGGCGAGAATGTTGCCTAGTTTGTTGGCTCGTGCTAGTTCTACTGATCCTGCGGTAAATGCCATCGGAATGTCCTTTCGATTGGGGGAGTAAATGGCTTGTCTACTTATTTATTCATTTCTGTAGCGTCACCCACGGAGTTCAATATTTGATTTGTTGTATGGGTTTATATTTAGGCTTGTTCAGCGACGCACCATACGCTTGTAGCCCTGCAACCATAGAGTCCACGCCCCGTTGTGCTCGGGACGCTTCGTCTGCAATAGCCACACACTCGTCGTAAATACTTTTGCTTTTCACCACCAGCACCGTGTCTGTGCTCGGCCCGCCCATATCGCTGAAATGGCGATCACCCTGTGGGAATTCGTAGGACTTTAGCCCAATAGACGCACCCACCCGTTGGGCTAGCCCACCGTAGATGCGCCCACGAGACGATTTAGCGTCCTGCTTGCGACCAAACAGCAGCCCACCAAAATCAGGTCGGCGGGTAAACGCTTTGGCAATCTCTATCACCGTGCCAAACACCCCGATGGACTGGCGTGGGTTCAGGTCGCCCACATCGTTGTCCACAAAATCGTTACTAGTGTTCCAGTCCGCAATGTGTTCGTCTGACCAGTAGTAGTGTCCGCTTATCTTGTCCAAATTCACAGGAAACGCTAGACGGGCAAAAGACAATTCATAGATCCGTTTGCCGTCTGCTGTCACGAGTGGACGAATTTCGCTGCCCTTGTTCTCGCCCCACACAAATGCGTGCCCAAACGACACACGGAAAATGTGGGCTTGAATACTGGGCAAGTATAACATGCCTTGAGGAATCAGAAGCGGCGAAACCTTTTCCTGTACCCACTTGTCCATCTGCTCGCCGCTTTGTACGGGAACACCGTAGCCACCGTGGTATTTTCTGCCTGCGTTTCCCTTGTCAACACCAATCTCGGTGTCCAAGCCTTCGTTGCGGCTGACTGCAAAGTACCTGTGGTGCATCAAGTCTTCGTATTTGCCAACCCGACCCCATATTGTGGGCTTGGTGAGTTCTAGCCACGGTGCAGGGCGAGTAAACGCTTCGGTCAGATACGATTTGAACTGTAGACGGCTCATTGGGCAATTCGCTCCAACACAAACAGTTCACGCCCCATGCCCAAAGATTTTGTTGACTCAAGACGGTATCCTGCTTGTGCAGCGTATCGCTTGATAAGCGAGTTGTACAGTTTTACACGCGAGCCTGAACTGTACGAATATGTTTTTGCGTTTACTTCTGATTTGGCTGCGGTGAATGAAACCGTTTTTGGAGCGTAGCGTTTAACAAATCGTTTGAACCCGTCCATGACTGTTGCAAACACCTGTGTAGCCTTGCCTTCACCTGTGAGTGCAGTAGAACCACCGCGTGTAAAATCCATGTCCCAACCTTCGTCTTGTGGCTGAATGTACCCAAAGTTTATAACCAAGTAGTCTGCTTTGGGATCGGCTTCGTCACCGTCTGTGTAGTGGTACGCAGCGTGATCGGGGGCTTCCACCTTTTTCACAACCCGAAACGGCTTGTCGTACAGTTCAGTCAGATATGATCGGAAATCGTGGTGCATTACGAGTTCAGGTAATTTAGTATTTCTTTGCCACTCAGCCAGCGGAGTTTCTGTGTGTTTCGTACCAAGCCTACTTCAAAGATTTCTACGCTGCCGCCCAAATCTATTATTTCTGGTCGCACGGATAGTATTTCACGAAGTGCGGCTTTAATGGAACTGCGATCAATGCCTTCAAGAGACGGTGTTTTTTCTCCACCACTGTACACTTTGAGCCAGCCCTTTATGTACGCAACACGCTGGACTTCGTAAGCCAAATCCATGTCCTCTTTTTCTATTCGCTCTTTGACTCGTTCAGCAGTGTACATGTGCTCGTCTCCGTTTTTGTCGTACCAACCCAAACCCCTTTGATTATAGTAGTATCCTTCTTTTTTTAATCCCTCATACAATTCTTGCTGACTAATACTGAAACGAGACGGGTTTTTTACCAATTGTGTTACATGGTAGCCGTTTGCGTGTGAGAATGTGTACGGTTGTAGTTTGGGATGCCACCAACCTGCAAAGTTGGCTTTGCCACCCCACGGATACGCATCACGAGACGGCTTTTGTGCTGCTGCTTTACGCTTGGCACGAATTCCTGCCCACGCTGCGGACAGGGCTTGCTTGTACCCCTTGCTTGTGCCTGCTGCACGCATCCTGCGATCAAATTCGTGTGTTAGTTTACGAGCACGAGGAGATTCAGGATCAGCACTCGCTGGGTCAAAAGCATTAGGGTTGTCGTAAATGCCTAGACGCTCGTGTAGATTACGGGTGAATTGGAAATAATCTTTCATGGTACTTTATTTATGCTATCATAAATACTGTAAAAGGAGACAGAAATGGCAGGAGCAGCAGCAGAACGACAAGAAATAGGTTTGGTGAACGCGGTGAACCACTCAATCAAAAAGAATAAAGATAATCCCATAACGGTGATTGCAGGCAAAATAGTGATTGAGGGCGTGATTGCAGCAAACAAATACAAGGGGCGACAAGAGAGCGGATCAGAGCCGTACACCGATGTGCAATTAACTGTACGCGGTACAAAAGGTAAAGAAACTGTGTTAAATCTGTCTCTCAAGGGTGAAGCCGCACCCAGTCTTGCCGGTGGTGGACTGAAAGGACTTGAAACAATTTTACCGGGTATTGGAATACGATATATGAAAGCGGTACGCAAACACTTGGTGGAAAGCGTAAAACTGCGTGCTGGTGACAAGGTTCCTGATGTGTACGGGCGACTCAATCCTGCTGCCAAGAAAAAAATTGTGGTGGGTAACGAACGCATGGGTGGGCCGATTGACTATATGTACATTGGCAGAATGACTGTGGACGCAGACTACCGCCCTGACACCAACCAATTAGTGCTACGAGGCAATCTGATTCCTGCGGAAGAATACGCTCGTACTCACGATTTATATTTTCGTCTTCGCGCTCGGCGTGAAGATCAGCGATTTGATCCTGATGCCAAAGACTCCACTGGCGCACCCAAGGTGTACGGCAAGTCGCCGTCCCGTGGCGATAGTGCAGGAAGAATTGTGGTAACAGACAAGCCACCATCAAGTGCTCTTATTATAAAGTTTTCGTGAAAAGAAAAAGCCCCCTGTTCGGGGGCTGTTTCATCACGGGATTGTGTGGTTCAGTAACCGTGTCGATCTCGGAATTCGGTTGCACTCCTGACCACCGGATTTGCACCCTTGCCAGCCTTCTTGAGTTTTCCACCCTTGCCTGCGGTGTACACGGTTTTACTGTCTGCCTTTTTATCAATTTCTCGGTACACCTTTGCGGATGCCTTGTCGGTTCTTCGCAGTGCTGCTTCTCCTGCTTTTCGCTTTGCAGGATAGACATGGCTACGGTTAGGATCAGCAGCGTACACCAGATTACCGGGGTGATTCATTGCGCGGTCTGAAGCGGCATCGGTTTTGCGCTTTCGCTTGGCAAGCACTTCGGAAGCACTCGCCGTGAGTGCGTCTTCCACCAGTGCCTGTGGATCAAGGTCTAGTGCTTCGCAAAGGTCAAGAATTACTGCTTCAAGAATACTGGTGTACTCCATAGCCTCGTCCAGTGCAGCAATTGGGTTTTGGATGCGTGCAATACTTTCGTTGAGCGAACGGAATGTGTCGGTGTTGAATCGTGCCATTAGTGTATCTCCTTCGTGTTATTTAGTTTTCTTGGTTGCTCGTGCTTTGCGACGCTGCATTGCTGCCATGTTGGCGTTTACTCGTGCGCCACTCACCTCACGGTTGGTCTTGAAGCCTTTGCCTGTAAGCAGATTCTTGGACGCTTGAAAGAAATCCACTTCGTCAATGATGCGTTCGTCTAGTTGTGCGCCTTCCTGTACTTTACGCTCGCGGGTTTTGCGAGGCGTGGATTCATCGTGCCCCCGTATGTGGTGCGGCTCGGAGACTCCCCATGTGGTTTTGGTGTCTGCTTTTTCTCGTGCGTCAATCCGTTGGAGTTGCCGTAGTCTGCCTGTTCTATCGGCACGACCGTACCGACTTCCGAAAATGACACCGCGTTCTGCACTTTTGATGCGTTTTCTCTGCTGTTCTGCCCGTTCAGGGGTTTGGATGTCTTCGTGTACCTTGCGCTTGGCTATTGCATCCAGTTTCTTGCTTTCACGACGAGCGTACTCGTGGTGTGCCTTGGCTGCGGAATGGATGGGTGACTTCTCACCAGTGGGTGACACCGCATCTTTGCGGGTTTCGGCAGCAGCATTGCGCGCCCCACGAGCCAGCACTGCTTCACGCTCGGTGGGTGACAGTTTCTGCTTGGGGTTGTTGAGTGCGTTCAGCATCCGCTCCCGTTCACGGGCAAACACCTTTTGTTGAGCAGCAGTCACGGCTTCACGCACCACCTTGCCGCCTGTACCATAAGTCTTGCGGGAACGCTTCTCATCCGCGTCTTTGGCTTGTGTGGCTGTTAGTTTATCAGTTGCAGCAGTCCATTTTTTTTCTGCTGCGTCTGTGGCTTTTGGCCCCTTGTGTACTTGTATTTGGTAGTTGTTCATAGCAGACATGAATGTTTTGGTGTGTTTACCAATCTGCTTGCTCATCTGCCGCTCACGAGACGGGGTTTGGATGTCTTCCTTTACAGGCTTGCCCTTTGGTGCTTTTTTGTCCTGTTGCTTTGAGCGGAGCAGATCACCCAGCGTGGGGTTGAATGGGTTGGACGGCTTTTTGTCACCGCCTTGTGGAGACGCGGATTCACGCACCACCTTGCCGCCCTTGCCGTAGGTTTTCTTGCTGTCGCGTTCACGCTTGTCTTTAATGCGTAGATCAATCTCGCTGTTCACAATAGCCGCAGTACCCGCACCTTCAGGATTGCGTTTCATTGCGTCTGCGGAATGCTGTGCTGCCTTTTTCTTGCGTGCCCCCATTTCAGCGGCACGCTCGGGGGTCTGTAGGTCTTCGTCCAGTGCTGCACCCGCACCACGGCTACGCAGGATGCCGTGAATGTCTGCTAGTTCACGAGCCGCGTCTTTGTGCCCCTTGGCAACTCCCTTTTGGTACTCTTTTCGTAGTTTACGGAGTGCGGTGGTGCTCAAGCCCTCAAGTGTTTTGCGGCTGTGGGTTTCGTTTACCACGCCCAAAATGGCAGCGGTCAAGTCAGGGTGTTCGTCGCGGCTAAACGGGTTGCGGATGGGGTTCATGTGTGTTCTCCTGTTTTTATTATTTAGGCTTTCACGCTAGTGGATCGGTGTACGGTGTGTCCAAGTCCACATCTGCAATGTCTCGGGCTACGCGCTTGGCAAACGCTTTGGGTGGAGACACCAGTGGCTCACGCCCACGCACGGGTGTGCCCGGTGGCACAGGGAACACCATTTCTGACGGCAGTTTCCACCCACCCGGATGGAGTCGGGTGTACCCGTGACCACGAGCCAATGCCCGCAGTATGTCGGTGTAGTACACATAGTCTGTGACTGCTTGCTCGTACTCGTGCCCGTCGTGGCGTGGTTCGTGCAACATGCTGCTGGCTTCCAGTGCGTTCAATGTGGCTACGGCATGGGCGCACTGGCGAATGTCTGCGGGTTTTCGTGTGCGTTTTGCAACCGCTGACAGCATTGCGATTTCACGGCTCCACTTGCGAACTGCCACACCTTCAGCGGCACGGCGTGCAGGTGTTGTGCCTTCGTTAAGCGAGTCGCGTGCGAGCCGTGCTTCGGCAAAGAATGTGTGTGGGCATTTCATACTTTTACTTGACACTCAACACTGTCAGCACACCGTCACTCCACTCGCCTGTGCCCGCTGCTGCCCCTTCCAATTTGTCCCAGTCCGCTCGTGCGTCACTCTTGTGTACACGGGCACGCCCACGCATCCACCAGTCACCACGAGACGGATTCCACCAGTACTCCCCACGGTAGTGGTACACATATTGGGAATCGGTAGCGTCTTCCACCCATGCGTGTACAGGCGTTTTGCCACTGGAAGCAGGTGTAAGCCTGTTGCCGCTGTGCTGTTCGGGTTCCATTAGTATCCATGCGTGAACTACTGCGTGGGTACGCAAACTGTGCCGTACCTTTTCCATGAACGCACTCATGGACGACTCCATACGGCTTTTACGGCGTGCTGCGTCGGTGGCGGCTTCGGTGATGTGTGCGGCAAAGCGTTTCATACGGTGGTTGTGCCCCTTTTAATCGTGCCGTGTAGTTGGCGAGAGAACAGATTGGAGCGGTAGTCTAGTGGTGCGCCCACTACTGCGTTTCGTTCTGCCCAAGCACCGCCTGTGAGTCTAGACAGCACAAGATCGCGTACTTCCACGGTGTCGCCCACACGGAGCGGAGGCAGGTCTTCCCGTGTTTCGCCCGTGCCGATGTACCCCATGAGCATCCACCCTTCGGATGTGTGTATACGCACACGCCACCGCCAAAACAGTTTTTTATTTCTGTAGTTTTTGGTTAGCCGCCCGTGTACGGCTACCGCAGAGAT
>Ga0181358_1000449_pt1 | contig 18391 bp, 26 predicted proteins | sample Fa13VDMM110SD_FD_130096 | JGI IMG/M metagenome (GOLD analysis project Ga0181358, IMG submission 130096) | Freshwater viral communities from Lake Michigan, USA - Fa13.VD.MM110.S.D | ecosystem: Environmental > Aquatic > Freshwater > Lake | place: USA: Michigan | collected 2013-09-24 | reverse complement strand
ATCAAAACTTTGTAGTTGGTGTGAGTTTTTAGGAACACATTGTGATGGAAAATAATTTTTTGTATATATATGTATATACAAATATTAACAACTATGGCAAACCTAAAATTAACTACGGTTAAGGTTATAAGAGAGTTATATGATGAGGATTTTAAAATGGCTACAATCAAAAGTGGTATTAATTTCCAAAAACTCGTTAACAGAACTTTGGACCTTTATGTAAAAAACGAACAATTTAGAAAACAATTAAACACTTATACAGAATTAAAAATAAGTGGTTCTCAATTTTAAATAAAAAGAAATAAGTTATGGCAAAAAAGAAGATTCTGTTACTTTCGGATGATTTAAGAATGGCAAGTGGTATTGCCAACGTTTCCAAACAATTAGTTATGGGAACACTTGATAAGTATGATTGGGTACAATTGGGAGCAGCAATTAAACATCCCGAAGCTGGAAAAATATTAGACCTAAATGATGATGTTAGAAGTAGAACCGGAATTGAAGATGCTTCTGTAAAAATATATCCTTTTGATGGATATGGAAATGCTGATGTAATTCGTCAATTATTAATGACGGAAAGACCTGATGCTATTTTACACTTTACTGACCCAAGGTATTGGTTATGGTTATATGATATTGAGCATGAAATTAGACAAACATGTCCATTATTCTTTTATCATATTTGGGATGATTTACCAGACCCAAAATACAATAGAAACTATTACGAAAGTTGTGATTGGATAGGTACAATTTCAAAACAAACATATGGTATTACTCGCAGAGTTTGGGGTTGGGATAAAGAGAAACATTGGAAAAAGCCCGAAGATTGGCAAGTAAGTTATGTACCACATGGTATCAATTCAGAACTATATAAGCCGGTTGAAGTTCCCGAAGATTTTAAGAAAAGTATTTTTGGAGATAAGGAGTATGAATTTGTTCTTTATTGGAATAATAGAAATATTAGAAGAAAACAACCAATTGATGTTATTTTAGCATTTGATAAATTTGTTGATGCTTTGCCAGAAGATAAAAGAGATAAAGTATGTTTATTAATGCATACGGAACCTGTTATGGAACATGGTACGGATTTACCAACTACAATTGAACATTGTACACCTAATATTAATGTAGTATTTGCACCAAATAGATATTCCGAAGAACAATTAAATTATCTTTATAATATGGCTGATGTTACAATTAACATAGCATCTAACGAAGGATTTGGTTTAGCAACTGCAGAATCGGTAATGGCGGGAACTCCTATCATTGTAACGGTAACGGGTGGATTGCAAGACCAATGTGGATTCAGAGATAAGGGTACGGGTAAATTACTTACTGAAGAAGATTATGTAGAAATAGGTTCATTACATGATAGACATAAAAAAGCAGGTGTAGTTTGGGGAGATTGGGTTAAACCAATTTGGCCAGTACGTTCAACAACAGGTTCAGTTCCTACTCCATATATTTTTGATGATAGAGTTGATTTTGAAGATGTAACACCTTTGATTATGGATTGGTATAAAATGGGTAAAGAAGAAAGAACAAACGCAGCATTGAAAGGTAGAAAACATTTTTTAGGAGATGGTAAATTGAGTAGAGAAGCTATGTGCCAGACATTAGTTGATGGTATGGAAGGAGCTTTTGAAAATTGGAAACCAAGAAAAAAATACGAGTTATATAGCATATGAAACAAACATTAATATTTCAAGCTCCAGTAGCAACTAGAAGTGGTTATGGAGACCATAGTAGAGATTTACTATATTCACTTTACACATTAAATAAATTTGATATTAAAATAATAAGTACAAGATGGGGTACAACTCCTATGGATGCACTTAATTACGATAATGAATTTCATAAGTGGGTTATAGATAATATGATAGCAAAAGTGGAAGAAAAGCCCGATGTATATATCCAAATTACAGTTCCGAATGAATTTCAAGCAGTAGGATTTTATAACATTGGTATTACTGCGGCAATCGAAACTACTGCATGTCCTATGAATTGGGTTGAAGGATGTAATAGAATGGATTTGATTATAGTACCATCCGAACATTCAAAATTAAGTTTAGTAGGTACAATTTATAACGAAACAGATAAAAAAACAAATCAATTAGTTAGACAAATTAAAATTGAAAAACCAGTAGAAGTTCTTTTTGAAGGATTTGATGAAAAAGATTTTGGAACTGAGCACATTGTACATATTACTGAATTAGATGAAGTTAAAGAAGATTTTGTATTCTTATTCGTAGGACATTGGTTAAGAGGCGATTTAGGTGAGGATAGAAAGAATGTGGGAATGATGATTAAAACATTTGCAATGGCATTCAAAAACGAAAAGGTTAAACCAGCATTAATTCTTAAAACATCATCGGCAGGATTTAGTGTAATTGATAGAGAGAATACAATTAAAAAAATCAGAGAAACATTAGGAAATGATTATAAGCAAGTATCAATTTATCTTTTACATGGAGATTTAACTCAATCAGAAATGAATGGTTTATACGAACATCCAAAAGTGAAAGCAATGTTAAACTTCACAAAAGGTGAAGGGTTTGGTAGACCATTATTAGAATTCAGTTTGACAGGTAAACCAATCTTAGTAAGTAATTGGAGCGGCCATTTAGATTTCTTAAAAAGTGGAGCAATATTATTAGATGGTGAATTGAAAGAAGTACACGAATCAGCAGCTGATGATTTCTTATTAAAAGAATCAAAATGGTTTAATGTAAATATTTCAAAAGCATTACCTTTGATTAAAGATGTGTATAAAAACTATGACAAATATAAATCAGGGGCAACTCAATTAGCTAAGAATAATAAGCAAAAATTTGGTTTACAAAAAATGATTGAATTGTTTAATACTATTTTAAATCAGCATGGTATTTATACTAAAATACAGCCTAAATTCCAACAATTACAATTACCAAAATTGAAAATGTTAAACAAAAATGATTAATTACAATCCTATATATCGTAAATTTATTGATGATAAGAATACAATAGCTTCAACCCAAATGGTTAGAGCTAAATTCTATTTAATAAAGGGATACGAATATGTGGATGGAACTAAAGGTAGATATTCAGAAACAACAGCTCCTATAATTTATACATTATTTGTATCAAAATCAAAAGATATAGTTCATTGTGTAAAGGTATCAAATATTAGACCAGATTTAATTAAACGTTTTTTTGGTAAATTTGTAAATGAAGAAAATGAATCATTAGAAATGAAAGGTGGAGCTAAAGCATTTTATCAAAAAGTAGTTAGCAAAGTTCCTATCATTACTAATGATGCATATAGAACTTATAAATTAAGTGGTTTATCAAAAATAGTAGAACTAAATATGGATGTTGATAAATTAACACCTACGACAATGAAAGTGACATCTATTGACCCTAAAACACAAACTAAAAATAAATAGTTATGACATCAAAAGAATTTGTCCTTTGGTTAAAAGGATTTACAGAGGGAGTACATGAATTTAACATTACTCCAAAACAATGGGATATATTAAAAGATAAATTGGCAGAGGTTAAGGATGAAGAACCAATAGGATTTCCTTTTGGAATTCCGAATACTGGAACAATTACAACAACACCTGGCGTTGGAAGTATTAGTATAGCGAGTGGGATTGGGTTAGGGAGTACATCAACTACATATGGATACCCAAGTGGTAGTGCATGGAGTTATACAAATTCAACTGACAAAAAAATATTTTAATGAAATTAAGTTACGCAATTACTGCCTGCAATGAGGTAGAAGAAACTATTAGATTGGTAAATCAATTATTAAACTATAAAGAAGAAAATTCGGAAATAGTAGTTCTTTTAGATACACCAAAAGCTCCAACTGAATTAATTGAATATTTAGAATTACAAGCTAATGCTGAATATATTACATTAATAGAATCTGAATTTAATAATGATTTTGCACAATGGAAAAACTTTTTAAATTCACATTGTAAAGGTGATTGGATATTTCAATTGGATGCAGATGAATATCTTATTCCTGATTTGATTGTAAATATGGAATCCCTATTGGATGTGAATACTGATAAAGATATGATTGTTGTTCCTAGAATCAATACAGTTGAAGGATTAACTGAAGTACATATTCAAAAATGGGGATGGAATGTAAATGAAAAAGGTTGGGTAAACTTTCCAGATGTTCAAACTCGTATCTTCAAAAACTCTGACAAAATTGGATGGATAAATAAAGTTCACGAAAGAATTGTTGGATTTGAATCATATACATCATTTCCATCAGATGAGATATATTGTATTAGACATCCTAAAACAATCGAAAGACAAGAAAGACAAAATGGTTACTACGATACTCTATGAAGATAACATTTATATATGCATATGATGGCGAGGAGTGGTCTACTCCAATGTCTTTAGTTAAAGAATTTCAATTGAGAGGATGGGAGACTGAAATTGTATCAATTGGTTCTAATAAAACAGGCAATTATCACGATTTAAAATTACAAAGATGGATTGAATTAAAACCTAAAACCGATATCATATTATTTATGGATTGGGGTAGATTTGATTCACAATATCTTAATAAAGATTTAGTTCCGAACGCATTTTGGATACAAGAAAGTGGTGATGACCCACAAAACTTTGAAAGAAATTATCCAAAAGCAAATCGTTTTCATTTAACAATTACACCCGATAAAAGGTGTGCAGAAGAATATAGAAATAGAGGAATAAATGCAGAATGGATTTCTCATTGGGCAGATACTATGGTTCAGTTTCCAATGAATTTAGAACCAAAGTATGTAGCAGTTACAAGTAGAGGTAGAGGAGGTTCTGAATTTTTAGATTATCTTACAAATTGGGCAGAAGGAGCAATTGAAAATAAAAATGGTATGGATGCAAGAGAACATACCAAATTTTTGAATAGTGGTTTAATGGTTATTCAAAATAGTAGACATAAAGAAGTAACAAGACGATTATTTGAAGCAATGGCTTGTGGTAAATTAGTATTAACCGATAACTTAGCACCAGAAACGGGATTGAGAGATATGTTTATAGATGGTGAAGATATTGTATATTATGATGAAATGTTTGATTGTATAGAAAAGATGAACTACTATAATGAAAACGAAGAGGAGAGAGAAAGAATAGCACACAATGGGATGGTAAAAGTATTACACAATTACACCCAAATACAGGTTGTAGATAAATTAATAGAAAAATATGAAAAGAACAGACATCATTAATAATTTTATTCAAAAGTTTGGATATAATAGTTATTTAGAAATTGGTACACAAAATCCAAATCACAATTTTAATCAAATAGACATAAAAAATAAATATTCGGTTGAACCATTTCCACCAGAAGGATTGAACACTAACGACTATTCATTTGTAGGTACTTCTGATGATTATTTTAATTTCATTGGAGATGATACTAAATTTGATATTATCTTCATTGATGGATTACACCACTCAGAGCAGATATTAAAAGATATTGAAAACTCATTAAACCATTTATCAGAAAACGGAACTATTATTTGTCACGATTGCTTACCGATAACTGAAAAAATGCAAGAAAGAACTGATCATGGTGGTGAGTGGACTGGAGATGTATGGAAAGCAATTGCTGAATTACGAGTAGAAAGAATTGATTTGGATATTAAAGTAGTAGATACTGATTATGGTTGTGCAATTATTAGAAGAGGTACAAATATACCATATCATCCTTTGATAGAAAATTATAAAACATATTTGTATTATAAAATTAATATGTGGACAATGATGAATATTATTTCACCTCAAAAATTTACACAATGGATAAATTCTCTGTAATAATACCTACCATATGGAAAGGTGAAAAGTTAAATGAATTATTAGTTAATTTTTATAATTCTGATTTTATAGAGGAAGTTATATTAATTAATAACGATAATATAAACACCAATACAATACCTACAAATAATAAATTAATTTATGTAGAGCCACAAAAAAACTTATTTGTAAATCCGTCATGGAATATGGGTGTTAGGCTTGCAAAATCAAACAATATTATTATAGCAAATGATGATATTTTGTTTGATATAAATCATTTTATCAATTGTTTAATTGATGTAGATACTAATCATGTTAAGTTTGAAGATTTGGGATTCATTGGAATGCATTCAGATAATTACAAATTAGAATCAAATAGTAATACACCTGTTTTTCAAATTCATGGTGCAACAGAAAGTAATGGAGGATGGGCATGTTTACTTGCATTTAATAAGAAAAATTGGACACCAATACCAGAACAATTAAAAATATGGTATGGTGATAATTTTTTATTAGCATTGGGTAAAAATATGATGGATATGATTGGATTAAAAATTGAAACAAAAATGAGTTCATCAGCTGATACTTCTGTTGAGTGGGTTAAACAAGTTACCGATAACGATTTAATTGAATGGAATAAACTTTTAGGAAATGCAAAAACTACCGATTAGTATAGGAATACTATCTTGGCATAGTGGACAAGTATTAGTAGATACGCTAACCACATATTACGAAAATGGTTTATTCGATATGGTAAACGATGTGACTATTTTATTTCAGGAAGTAACTCCACAGGATATAGAGATTGCATCACATTTTGGAATTGATTGTATTGGTTTACAAAAGAATATTGGAATAGGAGAAGCATTCATTCGTTTAACTGAAAATGCAAAAGAGGATTATGTTTTAGTATTAGAGCATGATTGGAATTTGATTGAAGATAGAGAAACTACATACAACACATTAAAGAGAAGTTATCAAGCAATTGAGATGGGATTAGATGTTGTTCGTTTAAGACATAGAGCAAACCCTGGCATTCCACATTTTTCATTTCAATATCAAGGAAGAGAATTGGAGTATTATGATAAAGAAATCGAATGTACATCACCACATTTATTGGATTCAGTACATTGGTGTGATTCTGCTGAAAAGTTTCCTGATTTAATAAAAAAATCGGAAGATATGTTTCATACTACATCTCGATATGGTAATTGGACAAATAACCCATGTCTATATAAGAAACAATTTTACTTAGATACGGTTAAACCATTTGCAGGAGAGGGAATTGGATTAGAAGGTAACATCAGTAAGTGGTGGGCACAACAGGAATATAAAGTTGGACATAATGAAGGTTTATTTAAACATAATGATTGGCAAAAATACGGAAAATGACAAAATTAATTATATTTGATTTGGATGGTGTTTTGGTAGAAGCTAAGCAAATACACTACGATACATTGAATACTGCTCTTTGGGAAATTGCACAAAGTGATAAATATGTTATTTCAGAAGCAGAGCATTTATCAATATACGATGGATTAAAAACAAATCAAAAGTTAGAATTACTTACTCAAAATAAAGGATTACACCCAAACACATATGAAAAGGTTTGGAATAGAAAACAGCAACTTACAATAGAAGCAATATCCGAATTACAACCCGATTTACAAAAGATTGAATTGTTTAAGGAATTAAGAGATAGAGGTTATAAGTTAGCATGTGCTTCAAACTCAATTAGAAGGTCTGTATTAGTTATGTTGGCTAAGATAGGTATCATTGAGTATATGGACTTAATCATCTCCAATGAGGATGTAAAGAACTCTAAACCACATCCTGAAATGTATTGGAAAACAATGAGTATGATGGGAGTGTTACCGGAAGAAACTCTTATTGTAGAAGATTCGCCACATGGGTTGCTGGCAGCAAGTAGAAGTAGAGCTAATGTTTTAAGAGTTGATTCGCCAAAAGATTTGGTAATATCAAAAATTATTCGTAAATTAGATGAAACAAAAGATAATATGAGTATACCAAAATGGCAAGGTGGTAAATTAAATGTGTTAATTCCAATGGCAGGTGCTGGGAGTAGATTTCAGCAAGCCGGTTATACATTTCCAAAACCTTTAATAGATGTTCAGAGTAAACCTATGATTCAAGTTGTTGTTGATAATCTTAATATAGAAGCAACTTACATCTATGTAGTTCAGAAAGAACATAGAGCAAAGTATAATTTAGATACTCTTCTAAATCTTATCACACCTAATTGTAAAATAGTAGAAGTAGATGGATTGACAGAAGGTGCCGCTTGTACAACTCTATTAGCAAAAGAATATATTAATAATGATTCTCCATTAGTTATGGCAAACTCTGACCAATTCCTTGAGTGGGATAGTAATGAGTTTATGTACAAAATGATTGAACAAAAAGCAGATGGTGGTATTGTTACATTTAAGGCAACGCATCCGAAATGGAGTTTTGCAAAAGTGGATGAGTATGGATATGTTATGGAAGTAGCTGAGAAGAATCCAATTTCAGATATAGCAACTGTTGGTGTTTACTATTGGGCTAAAGGTTCTGATTATGTTAAATACGCAGAACAAATGATTAGTAAAGATATTAGAACAAATGGTGAATTTTATACTTGTCCTACTTTTAACGAAGCAATTGGGGATGGTAAAAAAATTAAAACATTCAACATTGATAAAATGTGGGGTATTGGGACTCCGGAAGATTTGAACTATTTTTTAGAAAATTACAAATGAAATTAATATCACATAGAGGCAATATAAAAGGAAAGATTGTAGAAAAAGAAAATTATCCAGAATATATTGATGAGGCAATAAAAGCTGGATTTGATGTGGAGATTGATATATGGATGATTGAAGGTGTTTTATATTTGGGGCACGATAAACCACAATATGGTATATTACAACTATGGCTTAATCAAAGATATGGAAAATTGTGGATACATTGTAAAAATATTGAAGCAATGGAATGGTTTAATGCAATAGGTGGATTTAACTATTTTTGGCATGAAGAAGATACGGTAACACTAACATCTAAAAATTATATTTGGGCATACCCAGGTAAACAACCAATAAAAAGAAGTATAGCAGTAATGCCAGAAATATATAATGATGATGTAAGTGAATGTATTGGAGTTTGTTCAGACTATATAAAAAATTATAAATGAAAGTAGCATTATTAATTACAGGGTTACCAAGAAAAGTAGCAGAAGGATACAACCATTATTGGAAAAACATAGTTGAAAATTATGATACTGATGTTTATTTGCATTTTTGGGAAGATGAAGAATATGAGAAAGTTTTGGATGTATATAATCCGATTAAATTTATAAAAGAAATACCTTTCAAATTTACTGAATATCGTTATGGTGTAATATCTCCAAATGATGATATGTCAAGACCACTAGAGCAATATGATGTGGCTGGAAACTTTAGAGCATTGCCTATGTTTTATAGTTGGCAAACGGGGTATAATTTAATAGAAGGTGAATACGATTGTATTATTAGAAGTAGATTTGATTTGGGTACACCTAATCCAATTAAATTAGAAAATTTAGATTTAACAAAAATAAACACATCAGGAATGCATTGGCCTGGTCATCTTATATTTGATGATAATTTATGTATAACAAATCAATCCAATGCAAATAAAATATTTAAAAATATATTCAATGAATTTGTTACACATATAAAATCTACGGAAATTATAAATTTTGCAGAAAAAAACTTTACGGAAATATTAGAAAGAAAAGGGTTATTCAATGATACAATAAAAACAAATGAATTACCTTTTGAATTATTAAGAGAAAACAAACTTTGGTATTAATATGAAAAAAATCAACACACCGATTCAATTGTTTAAAGTACATATGAATCCCAACGCTAAAATAGAAGTTGGTAAAATATTGGATAGTGGGTATATAGGACAAGGACCTAAAGTAGATGAGTTCGAAGTAAAACTAAATGAATATTTCAATTCAGATAGAGTAGTAACTTTAAATTCGGGTACATCAGGATTACATCTTGCATTACACTTATTAAAAAAATCATCAAATGCAATTATAGCCGATGGTTATTCCGTTCTTGAAAGAAATTGGCCTGGCCTAAAAGATGGCGATGAAGTTCTTGCAACTGCATTAACTTGCACCGCATCCAATTGGCCTATCCTTGCAAATGGATTGAAAATCAAATGGGTTGATATTGATGAGAAAACTCTTAATATGGATTTGGATGATTTAGAAAGAAAAATTACGGCAAAGACAAAAGCAATCATTGCAGTTCATTGGGGTGGGTATCCATTGGATTTGGATAGATTAAAAAGAATACAAGATAAATCACTTGAGTTATATGGGTTTAGACCGGCAATCATTGAAGATGGTGCACACTCATTTGGTTCTGAATATAAAGGAAAGAAATTAGGAAATCATGGTAATATGGTTATGTATTCTTTACAGGCAATCAAACACATTACTGCAATAGATGGTGGTTTGTTAGTATTACCACATCAGGATTTATACAATAGAGCAAAACTAATTCGTTGGTATGGTATTGATAGGGGTGGTAATAGAAAGGATTTTCGTTGTGAAGCAGATATTGTTGAGTGGGGATTTAAATTCCATATGAACGATGTATGTGCGACTGTGGGTATGGAGAATCTAAAAGATGCCGAAACCATTATTGGTAAACATAGAGCAAATGCTAAATTCTATGATAATAATCTAAAAGGTGTCAATGGTATAACTTTATTAGAAAGAAAGCCAGAACATAATTCAGCATTTTGGATTTATAGTTTATTAGTTGAAAATAGAGATGGGTTCTACAAACATATGAAAGATTGTGGTATTGTAGTATCACAAGTACATGAGAGAAATGATAAACATACGGCAGTAAAAGAATTCAGAAGTCCTTTACCAACATTGGATAGAGTATTACCAAAGGTAGTTTCAATACCAGTAGGTTGGTGGGTTACCGAAGAAGAAAGGCAATATATTGTTGATTGTATTAAAAAGGGTTGGTAATGATTTTAAGAGAACTAACTATATGGGATTTACCATTTATATTAGAAGTTCGAAATGATGAAACAACTAGAGTAAATTTAGAAAACGATTCAGTATTTACCTTAGAAGAATGTGCTGAATGGTTTTTAGAAACACATCCAATTTGGTATATAATTGAAGATGATAATAAAAGAGTTGGATATATCAGAACTAATGGAGATGTAGTGGGTGGAGATATACATCCGATGTATCGTAGAATGGGATATGCGAGAGAAGCATATAAACTTTATTTAAAAGATAAAAAATATGCATCTCTTTGGGTATTTGTTGATAATTTTGCTAAAAATCTTTATTCCGAATTAGGGTTTGTTGAAAATGGAAATTCAAAAATAATTCGTAATAGGGAATATATAGAAATGGTTTATGAAAATAGGAATTAATTTAGTAGGTGTTTCATATAACGATGGTACACATGGTAGATATAGAAACTACGAAGATGCTATTGATGGGTTTATATCAAATGTAATCAATCCATTAAAAGAAGAAGGACATACTATTCAATATTACATATTCAGTTATGATAGTATTAAAAAAAATGATATAATAAAAGCATACCATCCAGTTATTAAATCAGAATTTACTCACCCTACATATAATACATTGGGAGGTGGTGATAAACTTCCTAACGGAATGAAAATGATTTCAGTAGCATACATGAATAGTTTAGAACAACTTAAAAATGAAGATTTAGATTTAGTAATATCAACTCGGTTTGATATTAATTTTTTTAAAAACCCATTTAAAGAATATTCATATGATTTTACTAAATGCAATTTTTTATGGAGAGAACCCGAATTTACGGAATTACCAATTGTTAATGATACTTTTATAGTATTTCCACATGCTATGACACAAAATCTAATAGATTCTATTATAGAAATGGAAACAAACCCACCATATGGTGTTGGTGTAGCAATGCATAATTTGTATTTGCCAATGGTTAATCATGTTGGTAAAGATAAAGTTCAATGGGTATATGATGAGTTTGTAAATGCAATTAATAATGATTTATATAAATTAATGAGACATGAGTAAATTAGTAAGTGGGTATTTGTGGGCTTGGACAAACTATGAAGCTGGTTTAAAATCGGTAAATAGTTTAAAGAAATTTTATCCAAATGCAGATATTTTTATAAATGTAGATTATGATGGTGATATCGCAAATTATACTGATATTTGTGACAAAAATGGATTTATATTTAGTAAAAATAATTTTCAATTGGGATATTGTGGAAACTTTACAGGCAAAGATGTTGGTTACGATTGTTGGACAAAAGAAAATACATTTGAATGGATTAGAGGTATATATGAAGCATGCTTAAAAACCGATTCAAAATATATGCTTTTATTAGAAGAGGATGATTTTGTTTTAAAAGAATCATCTATTCTTAAAGAAGAATTTTCAATGGCAATACATCCAACAGCACCATCCCCAATTGGTAGAATGAGACCAAATAATATTCCAAACGAATATATAATGCATATAAGTGATAAGGGTGGCAATCCGGTTTCACCTGGCTATGCTGCAGGTGGTGGTACGTTTTTTAATAGAGAGCAATTCATAAAAGCTTGGGAAACTCATAAAGATTCATTTTGGAATGATTATGATTATTTAGCAGATGTTAATAAAATAATTGGATGGGCAGACTATATTTTACAATTCATTATGCAATTAGATGGATGTGAGATTATTCAAAATGATAAATTAGCAGAACATTGGGAAGTAGGTGATAAATGGAATCAATTTGAAATTATCACAGGTATGAAAGATAAAGAAATAATAAAATCGTTATAATGAAATACACAATAGTAGGCTGTATAACCAAATACGGAGTAGATGATATTAAGCCATATGTTGAATCAATTGAACAAAGTGGGTTCAAAGGCGACAAGCTAATGTTGGTATATGAGGCATCACAAGAGGTTATCCAATATTTAGATAAAAAGGGTTGGCTAATAGTTCAATCAGAATCACAAGAACATATTATCTTACAAAGATTTAGAGATGTGTACGCTTTATTGCAAGAATATGAAACCGATGTAATTATTTGGACAGATGTTAAAGATGTGATATTTCAAAAAGACCCAACCGAATGGTTAAACAAATGGATGAGACGGGATATACTTGCATTTAGTGAATGTATTAAACTAAAGGATGACCCTTGGGCATGTATAAATAGTGGAACAACATTTCCTATGGAGTGGGAGTTTGGAATGAAAGAACAAATCAGTTATTGTGCCGGAACTATTGTTGGCAAAAAAGAAGCAATAAGAGATTTGTTTATTGACATTTATAGATGGAGTAAAACAACAGCTAATCCAGAACAACTATCTGACCAAGCCGCATTTAATGTTTTATTGAGATTAGACCATTACAAAAATAGTGTAGATTTTATTGAACAAGAAAGAGGATTTGTAACACAATTGGGGACAGTGTGGGTAAAGAAAAATGAATTACCAATAACTGAACCAACCCCAACATATTTAGATAATGGAAGATTTTATAATCAAAAAGGTGAAGAATTTACAATAGTTCATCAATACGATAGAGACCCGTATATTAAAAATAAAGTTTATGAAAGGTATAATTAGTATATTTGTACTTCCACAAGAGTTGGAAGATTTAGCATTAACATTAGAAAAATTAAAAAGAAATTCAGCATTTATTGATGAAACGATTCAATATAAAATAGACATTACAATGTGTTTATCAGATGAATTGACTGATTGGGAAAATTCAAAATTACCAAAAGAATATATTAAAGAACGTTCTATTGAGTTATGTCAAAAATATTTGGATTGGTGTGAGTGGGAAATTATACATGAAACAACTGAAGTATTAGGGTGCGTATCACAACGAAGATATAGTTTAAAAAATAACTCAGATGCTGATTTCTTTATTTGGTTAGATTGTGATATGATGTTTAAAGATACTACATTGTATTATATAACATCTGCATACCAAATGGTGAAAGAAGCTGGATTGGATGATATCATTGTAACACCTGAATTTGTTAAGCAATGGGATAATACTTGGGATGTTATTGTTAATAAGCAACATTGGAACAAACCATTTGATTATTATTTGAATACAGATATTTACTCAGATGGATTACCACAATTGCAAGAAGTTAATGTAACCGAAATAAACGCATTCAAATTTGCAGGTGGATGGTTTACTTTAATTTCAAAATCACTATTGGATAAAACAGGAATACCAGAATCATTCGGACACTATGGTTTAGAAGATACATATGTAATGGCTTGCGCATATACGCTAAAACAAAAAGGACATTCTATTTCCCAATTTGTATTAGAAAATTTAATAATTGGCGAAAATCATTTATATAGAACAAATAATACTATTAAAAATTACATATCTTCGAAAGATAGAAAAAAAGAATTTTTAAAAATAGCTGAAGCAAATTTTGAAAAAGAATTAAATATATTTAACAAACAATAATTAATTTATATTTATAATAGTAAAATAAGATAAAATATATATGAAATTTGAAGTAACGCATCCAAAGATATGGAGTAAATTAGCAGAAAAAGCTATACCAATGAAACATAAAGTAAAAATTTATGAAAAATTGGGTGGAGCATATCGTTTAGGTGAAGATGGTGGAGAGCAAGTATTCAACAAAATGACCGAATTACTTAAACATAGAATGGATGAAAATGATGATAATTCTTCACCAGATGAAACATTGGCAGGATTGAAAGATATGGCAATGGGTAATTTAGAAAGAATTGCCGATTATGCAAATATGATTGAAACCAGAATGAAAGATGGACAGGAATTAGACTCTTGGATGTATTCTCAACTCACAGTTGCATTAGAAAACTTAAATTCAGTTCACGACGCAATGGATGGCAATGATGGTGAAAGAGAACCAATGAAAGAAGCATCTGCTAAATCAGAAGGAGAAAGAATACAAAACCTTAATAATAGAATTAAAGTATTAAGAGATAAAATATCTGCAACTAAATCACCTGAACAAAAGAAATTACATAGTGATAGATTAAAAAATGCATTACAATCACTTTCAAACATTAGAAGAAATCATTAATATGGAAAATGTATATTCAGTAATAATTACGGCAATAACCGTATTAGGTGGAACAGGAGCTTGGAGATATTACGAAAAGAGAGCACTAAATAAAGATAGAGATGATGAGTTTATCAGACACGATTGTAAAGACCGTATCTCTAAATTGGAAGCATTATTAGAAAATAGTTCAAAAGAGAAAGATGAACTTCGTAATATGGTGTTAGAACTTACGAGAGAAGTGGCAGCATTGAGTGTTAAAGTTGAATTCCTTACTAAAGAGAACGATAAGTTAGAAAAAGCACTTCCAAAAACAAAGAAGCAAATACTAAATGGCTAGTAACTTTACATCTGGTATGTGGAATGGTAGAAAAGTGGAATTTGGAAAAGTATATGGAAATCCAATAGCATCAGCGTTTTTGTCAATTAATGAAGAAACTGATAAAAAAATAAGGGTTTTTGATTTCGATGATACATTAGTTAAAACAAAATCTCATATATACGTCGCTCATAAAGATGGTAAAAAATCAACCCTAACACCCGGCGAATACGCTATATACGAACCAAAAGAAGGTGATGATTTTGATTTCTCAGATTTTGAAAAAGTAAAGCAACCACAGGAAATCAAAGGTGTTACACGATTACTTAAAAACATAGTAAGAGCTGGTGGTTCTGATATTTACATTCTTACAGCAAGAAGCGCTTATAAACCAATTAAAGATTATCTATCAGATATTGGATTAGATAAGTTATTCGTAGTAGCATTGGCTGATTCAGACCCACAAAAGAAAGCAGATTGGATTGAAGATAAAATAAAAGGCGGAGTAAAGGATGTATTCTTTATAGACGATTCTCATAAAAATGTTGCAGCTGTAAAAGCTTTATCTAAAAAATATCCAAATATTTCATTAAAAGTAAGACATGTACAACATGATGTTCCTACGGCTCCAAAACAAAACTATATGAAAAAAGATGAAAACCCAAACGATATGAGTTTGAAATCGTTATTACCAAAAGATTTAAATAAAACTATTAAAAATCCAGATACAGGTAGAAATATAAAAGTTAAATCCGCATTAGGGTATGATAAAAAAACACCGGTGTACAAAGCGGCAGCAAATTTAGTAAAAAAGAAATAGGTTATGATATATTGGTTTACGGGACAGCCAGGTAGTGGTAAAACTACTTTGGCAAAAAAGTTACAAAATTGGTTACAAACGGATAAGAAAAACTGGAGAAAAACAGTGTTTCATATCGATGGCGACCAACTAAGAGAATTATTTCCAAATACAAATTATACCAAAGAAGGTAGAGAACTGAATATCCAAAAAGCAATGGATATATCTAAATATTTAGAATCGACTGGACATGATGTAGTGGTATCATTAGTTTCTCCTTATATTAAAATGAGAGAAACATTAAAATCAGAATGCAAAGTACAAGAAATTTATTGCCATACCCAAAAAATAAGAGGTAGAGAGCAATATTTTGCATTAGACTACGAACCACCTATTGATTTTTATATAGATTTGGATACATCCGAAAGTGTGGATGTTACATTCAGTAAACTGGTAAAGGTATTAATTTAATATATGGCATTAAATGGTTATTGGGTAGAAGAAACAACATTCAATCATACGGTTAGAAAGTTTCTTAAAAAGTGGCATTATTCTGATTATGTAAATATTCAGGAAAAACATACATTTTGTCTTTTTAGAGATGGAAATTTTGGTATACCCGAAATGATTGGTGTATGCATTTATACAAGACCTGCCGGCCCTTCGGCTGGACAAGCATATTATCCACAAGCACCTGATAGAGTTTTAGAATTAAGAAGATTGTGTCTAATCGATGATACACCTAAAAATGCAGAATCCTATTTTGTTGGTAGAACTTTAAGATGGTTAAGAAAAAATACAGATTGGGAATTTGTATTATCATATGCAGATGAAGAGCAAGGGCATACGGGTGTAATTTATAGAGCATCCAATTTTAAATATTTAGGAAAAACTAAAGCTGGGAAAACATTAGAAGTAGATGGGAAGGCATTTCATATAAGAACATTATCTATGTTAGATAGACCTTATGGGGTTGAAATAAATAAAAGATATAAAGAAAAAGATCCGGATGTAAAAATATTACAAACATTACCAAAACATATTTACACTTATATTCTGAAAAAATAAAATTGATATACTTATAGTTGTAAATAGATAGTTATTACTATGGAAAATGAAGAAAATAAAAGCTTCTTCCCAAATTTAGAAGCTGGAGAAAAATTAACAAAGAGAGGATTAGGAGCAAGACCTATCTTAGAATCACAAATCAAAGCAGCACAGGCCGCATCCCGCTCGGCATTTGAAGCAGCTAGAACATTGGGTATATCTTATAACACATATAAGAAGTACGCTAAAATGTACGGCATTTTCGATGACCTAATTAATCAAAAAGGTATTGGTATAAATAAGGGTGGCGGAATCAGAAATAGAAAGTATGATATACAGGACTTATTAGATGGCAAACATACAGAATATCCATTATGGAAATACAAAAATAAATTATTCAATTCCGGTCAAATTCCCGAAGCATGTTCATGTTGTGGGTTTGAAGAAAGAAGAATCACCGATAATAAAGCTCCTATCTTAATAGATTTTATAGATGGAGATGGGCTAAATCGTAAAATAGATAATATCAGAGTGTTATGTTATAATTGCTACTTTTTATTAGTAGGAGATGCTAGAATAAAAATTAAAAGGAAAGGTGTAAACTAATTTGGCAATTTCAAATATTTGTTGTATATTTATAGATAAAGAGATAATATGGCATATTCAGAAAAAGTATTAGACCACTACCAAAATCCTAAAAATGTAGGAACTTTGGATAAATCTAAACAAAATGTAGGAACAGGCTTGGTTGGTGCACCGGAGTGTGGTGATGTGATGAGACTACAAATAGAAGTAATTGATAATATCATTGTTGATGCAAAATTTAAAACCTTTGGATGTGGTTCAGCAATAGCATCATCTTCAGTAGCAACTGAATGGTTAAAAGGTAAAACAATTGAGGATGCATTAACAATTGATAATATGGATTTGGTTGAGGAGTTAAATCTCCCACCAGTTAAAATCCATTGTAGTGTACTGGCAGAAGATGCTATCAAATCAGCTATCAACGATTATAGAGTAAAGAACGGATTGGAGGAAATAATCTTTGAAGCTTCGCATGTATAAAAAAGTAAAAAGTAAATTATGAGTTTTATAATTGGAAAGAGTTGTGTTGATTGTATGGATACCGCGTGTGCTAGTGCATGCCCGGTAGATTGTATTCACGGACCTATCGATATGGAAGGTTCAGGTGGTGAAATTGAAAGAGATGGTAGAGCAGCATTTCCCGGTGGGCAAATGTATATCAACCCCGATACTTGTATAAATTGTGGAGCATGTGTTCCAGAATGTCCTGT
>Ga0181358_1000448_pt1 | contig 18426 bp, 32 predicted proteins | sample Fa13VDMM110SD_FD_130096 | JGI IMG/M metagenome (GOLD analysis project Ga0181358, IMG submission 130096) | Freshwater viral communities from Lake Michigan, USA - Fa13.VD.MM110.S.D | ecosystem: Environmental > Aquatic > Freshwater > Lake | place: USA: Michigan | collected 2013-09-24 | reverse complement strand
CAGCAAATACGTCAACCGGCGCAATTCTTTTGCGCGATACGATGGATGACGAAATAGGCTACAGCCTATTCTCAATGCGCGGCGGGTGGCTAGAGGTGAACAATGGCTGGGCATTCCGTACCGAAGCATGCGCTGGGCTTATTGTTGAACTCCATGATTTAATGACCGCTGGGAACGAATCAGGTCGCGTGGCGCAAATCGGTAATGTGTTTGCCAGCACTATCAATGGGATAGTGGCAGGTAGCGCGAGTGACACTGTGACCGTGGCGTCTGCCCGTAGCTTTGTTAGTAATTCAATTATTGCCAATCTGACGGATACCAGCACGCAGTATCGGCATCTAAATGTGGGGACTGTGGCATCACAAATTAGTGATACACATTCCGGCCCGTTTAAACGCATGAAGTTGGCAAGCCAAGATTTCCTCTATGGAAGATCAGACCAGATTAGCGGTGGGACTTCAAACGACATCGATTTTTATCTGTACGGTGCAGGAACTCAAAGGTTCTTTGTGAACGGCACTCGTCCACTGACTTTGGGGAACAATGCCATTGGTTTTTATGGAACTACCCCCGTCGCCAAACCAACCATCACTGGTGCAAAAGGTGGCAATGCGGCGCTGACTTCGTTGCTAGCTCAATTGGCTGCTCTCGGATTGATCACCGATAGCACCACTTAAAAAGATTGCCTATTTGCGGCGTATGATGTAATTTAAACTATCACCGTACTGGTGCGGTTCACCAGGGCGCGCCCAAGAATCAATCCAGGGCTGTAGTGAGGGATGTCATGGACATTCAAATTTTATTCAATATCGCAGTCTCTGCCGCTGGATTCTTCGGCGGCTGGACATTGAACAATATTTACAGGTCCCTTGAGAAGCTGGATAAAGACGTGCGTGCCATGCCTCACACCTACGCGGTAAAGAGTGACTACAAAGATGACATTTCAGAAATCAAAGGGTTCCTCACCAAAATCTTTGACAAGCTGGACAACAAGGTAGACAAGCAATGAACTTTGATGGGGCCTTTGTCAGACTAATCGGCCATGAAGGCGGCATATCCAACAACCCCGCCGACGGTGGGGGCCTGACCAAATACGGCATCAGCAAACGCTCATACCCCGGGGAGGATATCGCTAATCTTACGCTAGACCGTGCAAAACGGATATATCGTCAAGATTACTGGGGGCCGGCTGGTTGTGATACTGTGCCTGAGTCGATCAAATTTGATTTATTTGATATGGCGGTCAATTCAGGCGTAAAAACGGCCATCAAGACTTTGCAGAAGGCGATAGGTGAAACTGAGGATGGAATCCTCGGCCCTAGAACACTTCAGGCCATTCAATCTATGCCTGGGCCGCGCCTTGTCGCCCGGTTTAATGGAGCAAGATTGATGTTCATGACAGACCTCGGCGTATGGCCTACCTTTGGCAAGGGATGGGCTCGGCGCATTGCTTCCAACTTACTGGAGTCTTAAATGTCCCTCGACCCCGTTACAGCACTGCTTGACATTGGTGGAAAAGTTATTGATAGGATATGGCCTGACCCAACACAAGCAGCAAACGCTAAGCTTGAGCTTTTCAAGCTGCAACAGTCGGGTGACCTTGCCCTTATTGCGGGCCAAATGGAGATCAATAAAGTTGAGGCAGCCAGTGCCAGTGTATTCACAAGTGGCTGGCGGCCTGCTATTGGATGGGTATGCGGCGCTGGCTTTGCCGTGCAGTTCGTCATTGGGCCACTGGGCGAGTGGGCCTCAGCCCTTGCAGGCCACCCCGTCAAATTCCCTCAGATGGACACCGGGACAATGATGCCTTTGCTTTTCGGCATGCTCGGACTTGGTGCGTACCGAACAGCCGAAAAGATTCAAGGCGTTACAAAGTAGCAAACAACCCGACCACCACCAAGGTGGCCATTACAACCAGGGCGACTATCAAGGATGTCGGAAGATCAATAGATACTTTATCGTCTTTACATTGCCCAATGTTTCTTTGCTTGTTCATTTTTTCTCTTTTGATTGATTGGTCACCGAAGCGGAATAGTTTTCAACTTCAAACCAAAAATCCACATAATCCGGCGTTTCGTTAATGATCTTGGCGATTTTGTGGCAGATCATGTTAAATGCCTCTAGTTGATCCTCTTTTAAATCCTCGTTTCTACAAAACAACTCAATTCTTACAACACTCTTAAGCCCCTGGCTTTCTGCGGCGTTGGTTATGAATTCTCCGCACTTTGTACAACGGTCATTTTGAGTTTCGTCAATCATTTGATTTCCTTCATAATTTCTTCCCGTTCGCGGTTCATCCGGAGCATCGTGTATCGCTGATGAAGTCGCCAGACAATTGATAGCCTTGGATGCTCCGCTTTGCGCTCATGCTCCAACATCTCGAGCACTGTGTTTTCATCCAGGCCAGGTAGGGACTTTTGTAGACTGCGCCATGTTATCTCCTTCATGCTGCTGGCCTTTCTAACAAAGTTTAAACACACTGACAGACTGAACAAGTCGTACCGCTTGCTGGCTCATGCTATCAGCAGCCGCAGCCGCTTCTTCAACAAGTGCTACATTTTGCTGAGTCACATGCTCCAGATCAATAATTGTCTGGTTTATTTGCTCAATACCATTGGTTTGCTCAATCGCTGTCGCGCTGATTCTTTCAATCCGTTCGGCCACTTGCTTTACTTGTCCGACAATGCTTTGCATGGATGCCCCGGCAGCGCCCACCAAATTCCTACCTGCGTCAATTCTTTCCACGCTGGAATTGATGATGGATTTAACATCTTTTGCGGCCACCCCGGCCCTGCTTGCTAACGCACGAATTTCATTTGCAACAACTGCAAAGCCTTGACCGCGCTCTCCCGCACGCGCAGCCTCCACGGCAGCATTAAAGGCCAATATGCTTGTTTGGAATGCGATTCCATCAATAACACCAATAATTTCCGCAATCTGATTTGATGAAGCGGTGATTTCCTCCATGGTATCAACGACCTGTGATACAATCTCGCCCCCTTTTGTAGCAGCATTGCTGGCAGAGCTAGCCATTTGCGCCGCCTCCCTGGCAGTGATAGCGTTCTTTCTCACTGCGGAACTCAATTCCTGCATCGAGGAAGTGGTTTCCTCCAAGCTGCTGGCTTGTGTCTCTGTCCTGCGTGATAGGTCGTTGTTCCCAAGCGCAATTTCACTGGCCGCGCAGTTAATCAGGTCGGCGGTGGAGCGTATGTCTAGGACGATCCCAGACAAATTCAAGGTGACGGTGTTCATTGCTTCGATCATTTGGCCCGTTGCGTCTGTAGAGCTCGCCTGGGGGCTATAAGTAAGATCACCATCAGCCACAGCGCTGGCCACCTGGGAGGCAATCGTTAAAGGCGCGACTAACATCCTTGTCATCAACCAAGCAACCGCAATCGTTGCAAACAATGCAGTGCTGCTGGCTGCAACAATAAACTTAGTGTTACGTGTCGCTTGATTGCGTCCTTTCGCAGCCGCTTGGTTTGCGCTGTCTGTTTGCGCCACCACCAAAGCATCTAGCTCGGCCTTTAGTTGCTTGTAATTGCCATCCATTGTTGTCATGTAAGAAGCGGCATTAGCTAGCATACCAGTCTTAATTTCCAGCGCCTGCCGAGCGTTTTGAGAATACTTTTCAAACTCCGGTATTGCTGCTGCAATGTGTTTTTTGTCAGCGCCTTCTTTCGCATCATCTTGAGTTTTTTGCAAGTCCGTTTTGTATTGACTCAACAAGCTCAAAATTTGCTTATCGAGTTTTTCAATCTTGGCTGATTTATACCCCGCACCCTCCCAAGCCAGACTTTGATTTACCAGAGCGTGGATTCCAGTTATGCGCTCTGAAAGCTGCAAATTACTTACGACACGCGGGAACCTAGCTTCGCCAAGATCAACAATTGAGCCGCTTAGACTTTTATTCGCCCCATAGCCAATTGCGCCAACAATTGCTAAGCACAAGATAGCGATTGCCGGAGCCAAAGCCACCTTAATTCCTACCGGGACGTTACGAATCCATTTTAATAAAAACATCTAAATCCCCTTAGATTACGTATTCTTTATTTGACAAGCATGGAAGGCGTTTAAGCCAACCATGCTTACCTGTTATTACTGCATCAGCGATAGACACCAACTCCGACAAACCCATCAAAGTTAATAAGCTTTCGAGTGTACGAAATCTTGCTTTCAACCTTCTTGGTTTGTGGGTGTGGCCATTCATACTCTACCCAGCCGCCGCCCTTTGCAGCCGTGTCACGAAGCTCTTTGATAAGTAGCTTTCCTTCGGGGTCTTTCATCTCAATCAAATTCTTCCCAATTAGCTTGTCATTCGCGCCATGGGCAACATTCATGCCCTCCATGTTGTACGCAAATACGTACAAATCCTTTTTATGCCAAGTTTTGTTTTCTTTGTCAGTAAAATCTTTAAACGATTGGTCAGGGCCTACTTTTTTTACATGCTCTACAGCAGCATCGACCATGGCCTTCGCCTCATCGCGGGTGCCGTTTTCTTGCGCGTGCACTGCCCCTACGCTAATGCCAAGAGCCAACATAGATACACTGAGAAATTTAGCGATAGTTCCCATTTGGGTTTCCTTTAAAAAAGTTAATAAATAATGTTTTTAATTTGTGCTATCACATATTTCCCTCCATCTTTTCCACTGCGATATCTATTGCAAAACCATAAGAGTTAAGCAAATGCAGTCCAAGTTCTTCAAGGGTGATTAACCCGTCTTCATAATCTTGGCAGTATTCCACCAAGTCTTCACAATAATGGTGAAGTGATTCACCATCAAGATTTTGTTTAGCAATCTCGTATCGGTTATCCATTTGCTCTTCTTTAGAGTAGTGGGCATTCAGTTCAGCGTCATTGAAACAGATCATTTGGGGCTCCGGGTGTCTGTGTTGGTATGTGTTTACTGTAATGGAATCCTTTGCAGGTGTCAAGATGTTTGGTGCAAGCCTTTGATCTTATCCTTTGCGTCTTGTGCACCTTTGCACACCAATGTCGTGTAGCCAACGCTTTCAAGGTATGCGAGCCAGTCTTTTTGCTCAGCACTGACTACGCCGCCCTTCTGGCGTTTTAGCTCAATCCAAAGCTTCCAGGCGGGGATGAAAAGGTCAGGGACGCCAGCACATACACCTTCAACCTTCAATCTGGCGGCAGTTGAAATGCTTCGTTGTCCTCCGTTTGGGATAGCAAAGATTCGCACGCCTGGGTAAGTCTGGCGGAACCACATCACGAGATCTCGCTGTTCGAAATGTTCGGTGGGTATCAAAATGGCACCGCCTCAATCCAAACATCACATTCGCCTTCAGTGCCAAGAAACTCTGATGGCGGCTCGGCGTCGAACTTTTCGCATTTGCCTCTCTCATCGTAGTGGTCGCAGCTAGCGCAACACTTCGGCGGCCCGCCACGGACGCTTCGTAGGTAGTCAATAAAGAACTGGGGTGGATTCGGTTTCATGCCATTCTCTCCGTAGTATTTTGAAATATTTGCCGTCACGTTTGTACTCAATTTGTTGAGGCGGTTGGCCTTTTGTCATTTGTTTTGCAATATCATTCAAATCGGCGGACGAATAATCCAAGGCAACACCGGACTTTTGCGCTATCTCTGCTAATTTTTGCCTTGCTCTGCTGCCTGCATAGCCTTCGTGCATGACGGGCAGGTACTCAGTCACCGCAGGCTCGCTCAAGCCGCCATACATCACGCAAGAAAGCATCTCATTCCCACTGGCCTTGCTCGTATGCTTGCGCCATGCCCAGGCCCGTACATTCATCTCAAGGCCCTGGACGCCCATAATGTCGTCAAGGTGAAGTGTAAGAGGTTTCTTGGCGGGCGCAGGGAAAGGATTACCGCAAGCAGGACACTTCAGCGCAGAGATAGGGCACAGCTCGTTGCAAGCTTCACATATTTTAACTGGCGCTTCGCCATTGCCTGACCCGCCCTTCTTTGGTGGCTGCACGTTTGTGATTGGGCCATGCGTACTGACTACGCCGGCAAAGTCCAGCACCAAGCAATGATCGGTGTGGCTCTTTGGGCGTAAACCTCGGCCCGCCATTTGCACATAGAGACTTGCCGACATGGTGGGGCGCAGCATAGCGATTAAATCAATGTCCGGGTAATCAAAGCCAGTCGTGAGTACATTTGCGTTGGTCAGCGCCTTGATCTGGCCTGCCTTGTACTGCTTTAGCAGAAGCTCGCGCTCGGCCTTTGGAGTCTCACCAGTGATGCAAGCAGCGCCGACACCGTAAGCGTTAAGTGTCTCTGCCACCGCTTCGGCGTGCTTCACCCCGGCACAAAAAAACAGCCACGCCTTACGATCACCGGCCAGCCTAATGACCTCCTTAACGGCGGCAATGTTGTTGGCGTCCGTGTTGACAGCCGCTTGCAGCTCGGCCTCAATGTACTCGCCACCCCTCTTGTGTACGCCAGCGACATCTAACTGCGACGTAGTGATTTTGGAGCGTAAATTTGACAGGTGGCCTTTGCGTATCAGCTCTTCAATGCTGACTGGCTCAATTAGGTCGTCAAAAAGGGCAGGCTTATCAGTGATGAGTCCGTGGCCCAGACGATAAGGAGTTGCGCTATACCCAATAATTCTCATGGCCGGATTTATGCTTAGAAGTTCATTTAAAAACTTTCTGTACCCTCCCTCGTCTTTATGTGAAATGCAATGACATTCATCAACTATGCAAATATCGATGTGGCCAACTTGTTGTGCTTTGTTCCTGATTGATTGAATCCCGGCAAACGTGATGGGCTCTCCAAGCTGCCTTTTGCCGACGCTGGCACTGTAAATACCCATAGGGGCGCCGGGCCATATTTGGCGCATCTTCTCTGCGTTCTGCTCAATTAATTCTTTCTGATGGCACAACATCAAAGCGGTTGTTTCTGGCCATTCTTGAATTGCTTTACGTATAAATTCCGCGATAACTACACTTTTCCCAGAACCTGTCGGCAACACAACGCATGGATGCCCATCGTTTTTTGACAGCCATTCATATAGTTGCTCAATGCTTCTAGATTGATAATCACGCAATTGCATCAGTAACTTTCTCCGCGTTTAATTCGGCTGATGGTTGCCTGACTGACGCCAAACATGGCAGCAAGTTTTTGTTGTGATATGTCCGTTTTTCTGATTTGATCTGCCTGCCAATTTGTCAGCTTTGACAGTCCTTTTTTATTTTCACCACGACCAGTAAATGACCGTTTCTTTTGAACCATGTCGCGCATGTTGTCGTGGTGTGTTCCCACAAAAAGATGATCTGGATTCACGCAAAGAGGCGTGTCGCATTTATGGCAAACATACATTGACTTCGGTATCTCACCATGCATCAGTTCAAATGAAAACCTATGCGCTCCAGTTGACTTTTTATCATCAGTCCAATGCCGTGGATATAAAACACCTTTGCCATTTGGCCTTGCCCCAGCTTTCCATATCCAGCATCCAGACTCGCTGATTTCATACTTTTTGTGGAATCTCTCAACAGCGTTACCGTCTTCTACTTTTCTGCTTCCAAAGTTATTGACATTGCCACGTTTATGCAACCTTCGGTAATGCTTGTCACAGTATCCTTTTGATATAGCATCACGCTCACATCCATCAAATGCACATTGCATGTCGTTCTCCTTGTGTCAGTAAGTCCATTTTATAGGAATGACAGACACAACGCAACCAGGCGTAAAGCTGCTCGATGGTGCGCTGTTGGTAGGGTCTTAACATCATACCGTCACCTTGTAATCATGAAAAATGGTTCCTTTGTTTGCGTTTCCCACTCTGCAAGCCTTGACCCAGCAAGTATTACCATTAGGTAGTTTGCGAATATGTCCACGACGATCATGCAGCCTGGGGCTTGCGTGCGTGCCTCCTTGAGAGTCTTGCTTCAGTTTGCTCGGCTTAATGTCTATGGTTCGCCACTCATAAAGCGGAATCCTGCCTTTGCTAATCAGCCGAGTGCTTGTGATGCCGTGTTTAACTGATGGCGTGTAGGCTGTCGTTCCTTGATCTAAGCCGACATACCAAAGCGCGACCAGTCTGGCCACCATCTGCTTGTCTATGTCAGCCATCTCATCTTCAGCATTCGCATAGATGCGCCCATCCCGCACCGTATAGGTTATCATCGGAAAACGTCTAAACTTTTGACCGTCAATGCCAATCCAGCAACCGGCAATGATTCCTTCTTCTGGATCGTCACAAGCCACTGTTAGCAGTGCCTCGTACGTTTTTCCGTGTTGCATTCCTTTTGCAACGCAGAAGTTTTGCTTGAACGGTGGTCGGTAGTTTGTCAGCGTGTACGCTAACGCCCTGGTGTTTTCAATATGTAAAGCGTTGCTGATGTCAAACCACATTCCGTCCGTCGGATCACCTCCGGCCAAAGCGTAATGCTTCACCCATTCACGGATCAAAGAGGTCATCCCACCACCCTCGCCGTAGACCACTGCGCCCGCACCTCGCTCACCTCAGCATTGCCACAAGCATCAGCATTTGCTAGCAGCTCTTTGCTGGAATACACGCCATCCCCTAGGGCACCATTCGCAATCTTTTTTCCCTTGACTACGTAGATGGCTTGCCATTCATTAGCGCTCTCCCTGCGCTCCCAAGGCACCATATCAGGGTGCAGAACGTGGCTCTCGCAGCCTTCTCGCTGTGCTTCCAAGGGGATAACGTCATCCCATCGCGCACAATGCCAAGTGGAATTTGGCAAAGCGGTTGAATGGGCACAGGTACGACAATTAACTTCTTTTGTCGTCTTTAACTTATGGCACATATCATGTGCGGGGCAGTATTTGCACTCGTGCCAAGTCGGATTTTTGCTAAGTGGCTCGGGCATGCGGTCGGATTGTGTAATCCTATAACCACGCTCTACCAGCTTTTGTGCTGCTGGCAAGTCTAGGCGCACCCGCTCTGTATAAATGCGGTCGTCATCTTTGCAGACCGCTACATACAAAGCATAGTTTAGTTCCGTGCCAAGCATGTAAAGCTGCATCTGTGCCCAGTGCATTGGCTTTGATTCCTTCACACCCTTCGCTTTTACGTCATTGAATGACTTTAGCGAGTGCGTTTTGGCCTCGAAAATGTGCCGAGCCTTCGGGGCATCAGGCACGCCAGACTCGATGATGCCATCCAGGCTCCCGCTGACATGCGAGCCAAAGTCAACCCGGCTCTGACCCGCCGTGGGGGTCTGAACATCAATGCCAATGGCCCGCAGATCACTGATAATTTGTGCTTCTTCATTGTGGCCCCTGCGAAACAGCCTCAACATGCGACCGTTAAACTTCTCAACCACTGCCCAGCGAAACGACAGCCAAAGCCACCGATCACATGGATGGCCCAGCATTGAGGCTCCCAGGTGCGGGCGTGGCCCCTCCTGCTGCTCCTCGTGATGCTTGTCAATTAAAGATGCTATTTGATCTAACTCAAATATTTTCATATAATTTACTTGTAGTCCCCGGTGGTTGTCTTAGCCCCTCGCGTGAGGGGCTTTTTTTTGCTTAATTCTTAGCAGCCCAAGGTGGCGCAGCCTTGGCGGTGGCTGGCGTAGACAGCACAGGCATAGGAAGCCCTGGCGTAGGCATAGAGCCACCAGCCAAAGCTTTAAAGCCCTTCACCTCGTTGCCGTCGCCATACTGCTCGCTCAACTTGACTTCCAGCTTGATCGACAGGCTCCCGCCGATTAGTTGGTCGGTGTCGTCAACCCGTGCCAAGCCGATAGCTCGCATGATTTCGCCAAGTTGCTGACGGCCAATTTCCTCAGCTTTTGGGTTTGGGTTCTTGATGTTCAGATTGCCGTAAATAACGCGCCCCTGGTGCGTCGGGCCAGTGATTGAATACTTGACAGCAATGTATTCGCCAGTCCCCGCCTTCGTTTCTTTAATCTCAGCGCCAGAGATTGTGGCTGTGTACCAGCCAGCAGGCAGGGGGCTAAAGTCGTTTGATGACTTTGGCAAGTCAGAAACATTGAATGATTGTGAAAGTGATGCCATGTTTAGTTCTTCCTTGTAATTGAGAATGATGGCCGTGAAGCCGTTGTAGTGATTGCATCTAGCAGAGGCTCAGTGATCGATTCATGTGCAGCTTTCCAAGCAGACATGTTGATCTCTGGCTTCCATCTAAACAGCGAAGAGAGGTGTTCGGTAAGCCCGGCTTCCTCTGCTAGTGCTTGCAGTCTAGCACTATCTATCTTGTAGTCAATACGTCCGGCTACTTTTATTTCATAGAGTTGTGTTGTTTCTTTAACAGTTCCCTCCAAGTTTTTTGCAATGTTAAGGGCGGAGGCTAGCCGGTCTTCCGCATCTCGCCTCTTTGCTGTTGCTACCTTCTCCTTGTTTTTTGCGTATTCCCATTCCGTTGCAAGGGCCTCAATTGTTAGTTTGTCCATGTTATTTAATGTTTAAAAGCAGGTAAAAAACCAATGCCAAGTAGATTACAAAAACGACCACCAATAAGCTAAATATATAAATCATTTTTTACGCACCATGTTTTTGATTGCTTGAATTTCTTCTATTGAAAGCTTGCGCCCAATTGAAGATTTGGGTTTGAGTTTGAATTCTTTTATAAAAGATGGTAACTCCTTCGGAACGTTCTTGCAGTTCCAAAACTGCCATTTATCAGATACTGATTGCAGCGTAAAGTGTTGGCTGGTAATGCCCAAGCTTTGTATTACTTCTCTAGGGTTACGATTCTCTCCGCTTAATTCTGCGCCGATAATGTCATAGTTAAGATTCATTATGATGCCTTGCTCGATCATTGATTGCTTTTGCTTCAGCTTCTAACAAGCCACGACCAATTGCCTCGTTTGGGGTTGTTTTCAAATTTCCTATAAAAATAGGAAGTTCTTCGGGGATATTCTCACAATTCCAAAACCACCAAGTATCAGAGATAGATTGCGGCGTTGAATTCTGGTAAGTGATGCCTAGCACCTGCATTACTTCTTGTGCGTGTCGCTTTTCACCGCTCATGTGAGCGCCAATTAGGTCATATCTCAAATTTTTCATGTGTTATCTCCTAGCGTCCACGGCTTTGCTTTCTCAAGCATGAACAGCCCTTCTGCGCGAGTCATCTTTGACGACCGGACAATTAGCTCGCCATCTGCGTCATAACCAATTATCAAGACGTCTGTCAGGTTGTCGTCGCGGGCAAAATCAAGCGCTGACAGCAAGGCTTGTTCTGGCGTGTAGTTCACGCTGGCGGGTAAAGCTATGATGTTTTGATTGTTCACTCTTCACTCCCGACGTTGTGTGCGTGAAATAAAACTTGGCAAATCTCAAGATAGAATCTGTAGTAACGAGCGGCACGCTCCAGGTCTTTTTCTGTTACGTCTTTTAGCCTGAAGAGATCCAAATTGTGTCTGAGATCAGCCATCTTTACTAAAACCGCGTCGGGGTTTGCTTTGACTCTGGACTTGTACGACTCGTAAGGCTCGCCCTCTAACTTCGTTAGCGCGAAGATGCCCGCCACAACTCGGGGCGAGAAGCCCGCAGATTGCAAGAAGCGAAACCCCTCTTCAGTGGTAGGAAACGTATCTTCTATAATGTCGTGGCCAAGTGCTATGCACTGTAATTCCTCATCACTGCTTTCGAGGAAGTGCATAACTTTCAGCGGGTGGAGGATGTAAGGCAGTCCCCCTTTGTCTATCTGACCATCATGACGTTGCGTTGCCAAATAAAGCATGGTTGTCAACTGCTTCCCTTTACGCATCTCGTTCATTCCTCACTCCCGATACCGTGTGCTCGTTCAATAGCGCGGGCAAAGCGCAAAACATCGCTTGGTGACTCAACCCACATTTCCCAAAGCACTTTGTCATCAAGAGGTTGAAGATTTGCTGCATCAATCACAATTTCAGTCAGATCAATATCGCCACGCCAATTCTCCATGCTGGTCACCCATGCGTGATGGCAAGCGTCACGTACAGCAACGGCCACATTCATCAAATCCATGTGGTACAGAGGAGGGTCTGCATACAAATTTACTGCATCAATCACAATTTCAGTCAGATCAATATGCTGCCGACCATCTAACTCATGAAAGACAGTGGCAATTGCTGGTTTGTGAAGTTTCTTACTCATGGCCATTGTCGTTTCCAATTTGATGAAAAGCCTCAACTGCTCGGGCATAAGCCCTGTGAGCTGCGTAGATTGGTTTGTGATTGTTCGTTGCCCACTGCGAGTCGGTTACTTTGTCAATTTCCTCATCAGTCATCGGCTTGCGCTGGGGTGGTGATGTGTAGAGCGGGATCAGCCCAGGGCCAGCTTGTTTTACTTCTGACGCACAGAAGAAAACGGGGAGTCCGTGTTCGTTTCTTTCCTCGGTTCTCCAGGCGTCGGGCTCGTGACTATCTGAACAGTCACTAGGTACTATTTGACTTGCCAGTGCTTCTCGTAGCAAATCCATCGCTGTATCAATATCACCAGGCAGCGCAATGCCGCTGGGGGAAATACTGAGTTTGTTGATATCTTCCAGCACCGCCAGCGCCATCTCCGCTGCTTCTCGTAGTGTGCTCATGCTTTACCCCCCGTTGCTTTGAGAATAGAACCTTGCACCATATCCCAAACATCCTTTGGTATGCGGCCATCATCGTTTCCCAGTCTTTGTAGAGCCTCCAGCATATACGGCGCTGCTGAAATTAAACGTGCATTTGCTTCTGTTAAAAGTTCGTCGCCAATTTCTTCCATAGAACAGATTGAAATATGTCGTTCGTCTTTTTTATACATAATTTCAGTAGTGCAAAAGCGTTCGCCGAATTTAAGACCCATTCGATACCATGGTCCAGGTGTGTGCTTTGTCATACACTCCCCCCAATCTTCGCAATGATCGCGCCCAGGTCAGGGCCTTCCCAAGTGCCAAGCTTGCCCGAGCGATCCTTGGCCAGCCACAGGCCATCTGAGTCACACATCAAAGCCCGCTGGGTGTTGCCTTCGCCATCCTTCTCTACGCGCAGGGCTAAAACTTCGTCAACTAGATATGGAATTTGCTGAGCTAACTTATTTCCAGGCATTGATGGGCTGTAAAGAATTCGGCCTGCTTCGTCTTGAGCCTTTTCGCACTTAGCCGAGAAGTAGATGTGCTTGCCCTGAAGGTCACGAAAAGCGCGCATGATCTCAAGAACTTGCACCTGCATTTCCCCGTATGCTGCTCGCCCGTCTTTATTGACGCGTTTTTCGCGAGCAAGAACAACTTCCGCAATTTCGCTAATTGAGTCAATGGCAATGGATGCAAATTCTTTTGCTTCTGCACTTTCAGCAGCAAAGCGATAGGCCTCCATCAATGAGTCATAGTCCGTTACTTCAATGTATGGAATGTCAGCGTCCTTGATTGACAGTAAACCGGATTCCGCACTGATAACCAATGGGGTGGGCAATGTTGGAATCAATGAAGTCTTCCCTGACCCACTAGCGCCATATACAACCATGCGAACACCGTTGTTATGAATTGCACTTGTTCGTTTGAGATTAATAGCCATAATGTTGATTTTCCTCAGATAAGAAACAAGACTTTGGCGCTTTTGCTGCGGTTTTCTTCTTTCCACAGCGGGCGCAAATTTGTAAAGTGATTTAATGCAATAGCCTCTTGCTCAGTTTTTGCTGTTGCCATTGGTGTGATGTGGTCAATCTCCCACATCTGCCTGTTTTCCCATGTCATCCCTCTTGCAAACTGGCGTGCGATGTGTGTTTTGAACTGGTGAATAGAACATCCAAGGATGTCTGCTGTGCGAGATGTTTTATTGTGGCCTTGCCTTTTTAGGCACTCTTTAATCAATCCACGAACACGCTCTTTTATGGCATAGGCGGAATCAACTTGAATGCGGGCCTTGCGCTGCTCTACGATCTTTTTCAGGTTTTGCTTTTGCTTTTGGCAAGAATATGCAATAAGCTTGTCTCGGTTTTCTGCATACCGACACTGTGCCTTATCTATGTATGCGCTTTTGTTTTCTTGGTAATGCCTAGCCTTTATTGCCTTTGCATGGCCTGTCTTTTGATGGTCAGACATACATTGCGCGCACGATGAGCTTTTTACATAGCGAATGCCATCATGGCCGCGTTTGCATGGTTTGCCCTGGTAGATTTTTGCACCTTCCGCAATCGCTTCCAGCTTACTTCTTAAAGTAATTGCCATTGTGATCTTTCAAAAAGAGGCCAATTGGCCAGTTGATTTGAGATTGATTGCCATCGTTTACTTTCAAAAAGGCGCCAGTGGCGCAGGTTGTTGTGGTGCTTGACGAAACGGGGTGGGCTTAGGCTTAGGAAGCGGCACCCCCTTGTAAGTGGGGAAGGGCCAGTCGTTCAAAACGCCACCCCGTTATTAATGCAGTCCGCATAGAGTTCGGCCGTTTCTTTTGCTTCGTGCCATGAGTCGCGGGTCGCAATCATCTGGCATTTGCTGGGGTACTCAGACCCCCACAGGCACCAGTAAGTGCCAATCCTTGCGGCGTACACTTTAACAAAGCCTTCTTTGTGAATGAGTTCCATGTGTCTCTCCTTCAGTCAAACTTGTTTACAAGGGCATCCATGTGGCGCACACCTTCTGCGCTTGACACAAATGCATTGCTTTGCTGATTGAAATAGGCATGGAGTTTGGCTTGCAGCTTATCGGCTTCGGCCAGATCGCCACGTTGGTGCGCGGCATTGATAGCGGCTCTTGTTTGGGTAATTTGCGTCTTGGTCATTTGTCTATCTCCTTGGCTTCTGCTTCGTCAGGGGAATCTGTTCAAGCAGTGTTGACACTATAACTTCATGAGGTGTACGATGTCAACACCTCAACACAACTTTTTTAACATCATGCTCACACTAGAACAAATTCGATCACAGCTTAAAGACCGACGATTGACAGTCATTGCAGAGCGTACCGGCCTGCATCCCAATACGTTGCGGGACATCAGGAACAATGCCGACTGCAACCCCTCTCACCGGGTGTTGGCAGCACTGAGTGACTATCTGACAGGTAGTGCCCAGGCGGTGTTGCATGGCTGATTTAACAAAGATATTAGGCGGCAATTGGTCGCCCCCGCCAGTGCCTACCCCTTTGCCCCTGGAGGTGCAATTTGCTGATGCAATCCGCAGGGATAGAAGAATAGAGGTGCCAGACAAAATCATCATGGACGGGGTCGTGCATCGATTCAGGTCTGATAAAAATGCAAAAAGACTTGATCGGGCGGGCTGGTACGCCGCGCACGCTGACGGCATCCCTCACATTACGTTTGGGTGTTGGCGCTTAGATTTTACTCAGACATTCAAGGCTGACGTGGGTAACCGCAAGTGGACCCCCGCCGAGGAAATGGCGCACCTTGCCCGCATTGCGGCCGCAAAAAAGCAGCGTGACATAGAACAGGAGCGGGATCGCGCAGTGGCCGCGAGCACAGTAGAGGTAATCTGGTCTGGTGGCGTAGCTGCAAGCCCTGAGCATCCATACCTGAAACGCAAGGGCGTAGAGCCCAATGGTGCTCGTGTGACAGGTGACGGGCGCTTGATGCTCCCCCTATTCAATTCCGATGGGGAGCTCACCAGCCTTCAATACATTGATGACACGCATGGCCAGGGTGAGAAGCGATACCACCCAGGGGGTGAGACCAGGGGCATGTATTGGATGCTGGGAACCCTAGATCAGCCCGGCGTGCTGTACATCGCCGAAGGCTTCGCCACAGCAGCGACGATTCACCAAGTTACAAATAGGCCTTGCGTTGTTGCTTACAGTGCCGGAAGTCTTGTTACTGTCACTGAGTCCCTTCGTGAGCAAATGCCGACTCAAGAGCTGTTCATCTTGGCGGATCACGATAAGGGCGGAATTGGTCAAAAATACGCCGAGCAAGCGTGTGCGAAATTTGGCGCTCGGATGGTTGTCATTCCGACGCTAGGCTTTGATGCGAACGATTACGCTCAGGCGGGTAATGACTTGATGTTGCTTTTGAATCCGCCCACCGAAGATTGGCTGGTCCCAGCAGATGACTATTGCCTACAGCCAGCACCCATCAAATGGCTAGTCAAGAGTTGGATTCAAGATCAGGCGCTCGTTATGGTCCACGGACCAAGCGGCGGCGGAAAGACATTCGTAGTCTTAGACTGGTGTTTGCGCATAGCCAGTAACACCCCAGAATGGGCAGGCAAAAAAATTAAGCCCGGAAATGTGATCTATTTAGCAGGCGAAGGCCACCACGGCCTAAGAGGCCGCATAGCAGCCTGGAAGCATCACAACAAAAGCGGCCCGCTAAAAATGTGGCTCAGTAAAGCGGGTTGTGACCTAAACACAACAGAGGGCTATCGAAAAGTAACAGACTCAATCAAAGCCATCAAAACCACGCCTAGCGTAATTGTGATCGACACATTGCACAGATTCCTGTTCGGCGACGAAAACAGCGCACAGGACGCAAAGACAATGCTAGACGCCTGCGCAAATCTGATGCGTGAGTTCAATTGCACAGTGATCCTGGTCCACCATACTGGCGTATCAGAAGAGTCACAACACAGGGCGCGAGGATCAAGCGCCTGGAAGGGAGCCCTAGACATTGAAATAAGCATCGTTCCAGAAAAAAGTGGCGTGCCAATGCAGATCGTACAGCGCAAGACCAAAGACGCCGAACTACCCGTCCCAGTTAATGCAGAGCTTCGCTCAGTAGAAATACCAGGATGGTTCGACGAAGAACAACAGCCAGTCACAAGCGCAGTTGTTGAGATTGTGGAGGTATCAGTTAATCCAGAAAAAAAGGATGATAAATTAAGCAAACATAGAAAGTTATTTGAGAATGCTTGGTCCGCTACAGGCAAAGAAGAAAGAGACGGAAAACCATATTTGAGTAAATCAGGATTTGTTCAATATTTAATTGATAACCTTGAATTGACAGAAGCATCGGCAATTGTTTACACAAAACCATCAGCAAAAGGGAAGCCCATCTCTGAATTGCTTTTGGGGCAAATCATCGCCCATGTTGAACACGGCTGGATGGTCATCGATACCGTTCAAGCAAGCGCGATGCTTATTTCTACATCAATAAAATGAGGGAACAAAAGGGAACTTTTAGGGAACTGTTCCCTAGTTCCCAAATGTGACAAAATCAACAAAGTTGGGAACAAACGGGAACTACTACCTTTAGGTAGTTCCCTTAGTTCCCACTTTTTGTAGGACGGTTCGTTACCGATGGATTTACTAAGTTAATGAGCACTAACATAGAAGATGGGATTGAAAAAAAATCGTAGCGGAGACTGAGGTCCAAGATCAATTCTTATAAAAATTATTTAAAGGCCCTACGTGGCCTTTTTGTTGCTCGGATGGGGGTCAGGACGTAGGGACGTAAAAAAAGGCCCCTGAGGGCCTTTTGGTGCGTTCTATGGGCATCTTTGTGGTGGATGCTTGGTTAGTGTTTGGATGAGGTGCGGTTTAATGCCATTTTTCTTGAATGATTGAGAAGATGATAAAAAGTGTCCAGAAAATTGCTAAGTATTCAAACATGGCGCTCTTTCAGAAGGTGGTTTGGAAGCCGACGAAGTTGCGGCGGATAATGAGGCCGGTGTATGAGCCGACCACCGCCCCAGCCACGGTCACAGCGAAGTCCTTCGCGCTCGGTGTGTGCTTGTCGCGGTTGCGGGCGTCATAGAGCTCTTTGGCGAGCCCTACAGCGGCCCCGGCTGCGATGCCATATATCGGCTTATCGGTGTACATAGTTACAGCGGCTCCAATTACTGCGCCACCAGCGAAGTGAAGGGTTTTGTCCGGGCCGGTCCAGCTGTCGGCATAAGCTGAAGATGAGACGGCGAATACTAATGCTGCGAGTATGTTAGAGAGTTTCATGATTTTCCTTTATAGGCTTCGTTGATGAGGGTAAAACGGTAAAGACAGGTTTTGCATCGAAGGCGGCGACGGATGCCGCCGTGTTTTTTAGATTGGCGCGTCTCGAGGACTTTCGCGGGACATTTGCATAACGGGCACATTACAGACTCTTTTTGAATAGTTGCTCTACATACGCTTGACTAAGATTGAATTTTGCGGCAGTCATTCGGATGGCTAAATCAAGCGGGTTGCGTGCATCAAGGAGGCACATCAGGTGAGAGAGGATCGTTTGGCACATAATTCTTCTCATAAAATAAGGGCTAAAATGTATCCGCCAGATGAGCCGAAGATTAATGCAAAAGCTACTTCTTGCCAGAATTCGTTGGGGTTGCGCATGATAATTCCTTACTGCTTGCGTCGAGAGTCATCAATATTTCGTACCCAAAATCAGCAGCATCAAGACTCGCTAGCCACTGCGCACTCTTCACTGCGCGGTCTAGCTTTGCTACTCTTGAGTGCTCTCCGACACCCTCAATGCACACTCTGTAGTCATCCGGGCCCTTAGCCCATACTTTGATGACCGCAGGAAGCCTCGCTCGAGGGTTCGTGATGCTAACGTACGACGTATTCATGATGGTTAATTGCTGGGGCCGGAGCCCCTGGGTGTTAAAAAATCACT
>Ga0181358_1000446_pt1 | contig 18455 bp, 23 predicted proteins | sample Fa13VDMM110SD_FD_130096 | JGI IMG/M metagenome (GOLD analysis project Ga0181358, IMG submission 130096) | Freshwater viral communities from Lake Michigan, USA - Fa13.VD.MM110.S.D | ecosystem: Environmental > Aquatic > Freshwater > Lake | place: USA: Michigan | collected 2013-09-24 | reverse complement strand
TTATCTTTTAAAAATGATAATAATCTATCTGACGCACTTGGTCCAGAAGATTCAACGACTTCTTCTTTAGGTTTTCTTCCCATATCTTATAAATTCTAGCAGAGTTTTAGGTTTTTTGCAAATCTTTTTATCTTCTTCTATTTTATTTTCTTGTAAAACTATATTTTCTTTATTTAAATTTAAATTAAAACTTTCATATTCTTTTAATATAAAAGCCTTGCCTTCTGATTTAAGAAACCAAGCTAATGAAGGAGGTGGACTTCCTAGTTCTTTAAGATTATCCCAAAAATCAAAACTATTAAATCTTTTAACTAGTCTTTGGGCGATTTTAATTTCTCTTGGCCAATTAATATGGCCTTTAACAAATTTTTTAACTACTAGTTGGCACAATTTATGGTTCATTTGCAAATTAACCAGTGATTACGATAAACTAAAAGTTTACCAAATATAACTTCTTCAATTCCAAGATTTTCTTTTATAGAATATGTTAATTTTTGATTAATTTGTATTGTCTCTATAAATTTCAAAACGTCATTTTTAACTCCGCGCCATCCAAAATCATCTCCATATAGTATTCCTCCTTTAGTCAATAATGAGTATGCCTTTTGAAGTTCAAAATAAGTTTCTCCCTCGATGTGGGCAGAATCTAAATATATTATATTCGGTAATTTAGATATTCTATTTTCTTTATGTAATCTTTTTATTAAATGTATGCCTATAGACGAAGTTGCACATATAGGGATTATATTATTTTCATTATTCGTATATTTTATATTAGATAAAAATGTTTCATATATTTGAGGTCTGCCATTTTTTAAATTTAAATAATTCCATTCATTTTTTATTTTTTTGTCCTTTTCCCAAGCCCACATATTCACATCCCCGCAGAATGGATCAATGCATACTATCTTTGTTTTTAAATTATTTTTCTTAACATATTCTGCGACAGCTATGGCACTACCTCCATGCATAGTTCCTATTTCTAAATAGAAATCAGAATCAATATTTTTAAATATAGCATCGATAACCTTTTTTTGTAGATGAGTATGTGGAAAATTAAAGTCTACATTTTGTAAATCAAAAAACTTTGGATATTCTTCAAGAAAAAGATTCTGTCTTAATTCTTCTATTATATTCATTAGCTATTATACTAATTTAAATTAAATTTTGTGTCAATTTAAAATATTTAATTAGATATTATTTGTTCGCATTTATCAATAAAAATTTGAGTACTTCTCGGAAGAGCCTGCATAGTAGCATGAAAAACTAAATCACCATATACTGTCCCTAAGCCAAACTTATGTCCATTTCCTAAGTCCCAATATTCTGGTACGCCAAATTGTTTCTGTTCTTCTTGCGTGGTCTTAACAAAGGATGAAGGAAATGTCAAACACAAATTATATCCTCTTTCTTCAACTCTCCAAGCAATTTCTTCTGCAACGTCTCCTCGAGAATTGTATTGAAAGCTCGGTGAATCTAATTTCCTATATAGCTCAGAAGATATCCCAAAAAAAGATAGACTCGCATATAAATGGTGTTTAGAATTATTTACTTCTATGTGGTTGGATTGTTGTGCACCGCCATACAATGTTTTTTTATCTTTTAGTTTTTCTATAATTTCGTCTATGAACGTATCTTTTAATGGGCATATATCAATATCTAATATTATAAAATAATCAACTGCATTACATAAATTTTGTACGATATGAGTAATCTTTGGACCCATGCCAGAATAATTAAAATCATGATAAAACCGATTTAACGGAATTTTAAATTTATTAAAAACTTTTTCTTGATATTCCATGACTATTTTATGTCTGTCAATTTCTTCTTGAACCCTTCCTCCATCACCGAATACAGCTAAAATTAAACATTTTTCATTTGTTTTCGTATCGTAAATTGATAACTTTTTTGTTTGGTCTGGATAATTAATATACATAATTTTTAATATCAGATTCAACCATTCTTTTTATAAGGTCATTAAATGAATTTTTTGGTTGCCAATTAAGTTCTTTTCTAGCCTCAGAAGAGTCTCCAAGCAATAATTCTACTTCTGCAGGTCTATAAAATTCTGGATTTATTTTCATTAAAATGTATTCTTTATTGTTAATAATTGTACAAAATTTTTCATTTTCTTTTTCTCCATGCCAAGAACCTTTGATATTAGCGAAAGCAAAAGCTTTCTCAACAAATTCTTTTACTGTATGTGTTTCATTTGATGAAAGTATATATTCTTTAGGATGATTTTGATTTAGCATAATCCAGACTGCTTCAACAAAATCTTGAGCATGACTCCAATCTCTTTTTGCTTCAATATTGCCAAGTTCTAATGGTTCAAAATCTTGATTATTTTTTATTGCATGATGAATTCTAGCTACATTTTTTGTAATTTTTCTAGTTACAAATTCTTCGCCTCGCCTTTCGCTTTCGTGATTATAAAGAATGCAATGTATAGCGTAAAGATCATAAGATTCTTTATATACTTTAGTAATATGTCTAGCTGAAGCTTTTGCTGCTCCATATGGGCTTCTTGGTCTAATTGGATGCTTCGAATCTTGAGGACTATAAAGAACATCTCCCATTTCTTCACTAGAACCAGCAGAATAAAATCTACAATGTGGGGCATATTTTCTAATTGCTTCTAAGGATCTTAAAACGCCCAATGCTGTAACATCAAATGTTTGTAATGGGATTTCCCAACTGCTTCCCACAAAAGATTGGGCTGCAAAATTAATAAAATAATCTGGAGATACCTTTTTAACAGCTTCATCAATAGAGCTGCTATCAGCTAAATCAGCAATGATAATTTTAAATCTTGGATTATTTAAATTGTGTTTAATGTTATCTAAATTGGGATTTGCCCCTCTTCTGCGTATCCCATAAATAAAATGATTAGTATTTTTTAAAAGATAATCTACCATGTAAGATCCATCTTGACCAGTGACACCCGTTACAATTACTTTTTTCATATTTATGTTTTATATTCTGTTAGATTATTATGTGAAAATTTTCTTTGTAATTCTAATTTTCTTTTGTGTCTTTCTAAGTTTATTCTGTCCACTTCTTTAGCTGTGATATCTCCTCCATATCTTGCTTTTTCTACTGCATCAAATGTTAATTTATTTGTTTCAATCATTAATTTGTATTCTTCTGAATTTATTATATCTAGCATTTTTTCTTTGCCAACTTCTTGTTGTATGTTCGCTTTACATGCTTCCCAATTACTATAAGTATTAGAGTTTATATCTTTTTTTATTTCTAAAATACTAAGATAATCAAATGCATATGCTTCATCAACTAATAATTGTATCATATTTTTTTCAATACATCAATTTGTTTATTTTTTAAAGATGGATAAATTCCAATATAAAAACCATGAGTATGAAGAAATTCACTATTTTTAAAATTTCTGTAATCATCATATTTTTTGTAACATGTTTGTTTTAAAAGATTTCCAGATATAATTGGTCTAATTTCTATATGATTTTCTTTACAAAAATTCATTAGTTTTTTAATTAAATTTAAATCTTTAGAAAGAAATGGAAAACAAAATGGTATTGCTGTCCTATTTTTAAAACTAATTGGTAATATTAGATCTTTGCCTTCAAGTACATTTTTAATGTGATCATAAATTTTCAATCTTTTTTCAGAATATGATTCTATTCTACTAAAATCTAGTAATCCTATAAAAGCATTAATATCAGTATTTCTAAAATTATTGCCAAGAGAGTAAAAATCAAAAAGTTTGTTAACTTCTGGATTGTTGTATTTTGAAGCATCAATATCATATACCGCAAGGCTTCTTGTCATTCCATGATTTCTATTCATTAAAAAATACTCATATTCTTCTTCACAATTTGTAAAGATAAACCCACCTTCAACGCTTTGTAATTGATGGCCAAAGTAAGTGCTTGTTGTACTCGTAAAATAAGAAGATATATTTTTATTTTTATATAAACCTAATGTATTTTCACAATTATCTAATAATATTCTAACTTTATATTTTGATTCTAATTGTTGCAATTTTTCAATATCTGGCACTTGACCAATCAAAGAAACGCAAACAATTGCAGCAACTTTTTTATGATTTTTTTGTAAAAATTTTTCAGTCGCATCTAAATCCAAACAAAAATCTTGAATATTAATATCAATAAATTGAGGCCGAAAACCTTCTCTAATGAATGGAGATATAGACGTGGTCCATGTTGTCGCAGGAAAAATTACAGTATTTTTAATTTTAGAATAATAATTATCTTTTAAGTACATGGCTAAAAGAGTATTAGCAGTTGAACCACTAGAAACAAATACTGCATATTTTGAACCAACAAATTTAGCAAAATTTTCTTCTATCTTTTTAACATATTTGCTTTGAGTCCAGTAGTTGTTTTTGTTTAATATAAAAGAACAAATCTTTAATCTATCTAAAAAATTAAAACTTGAATTATTTAATGGCCAAGTGAATTTATTCATAATTTATTATAGGTGTTTTTTCATTATTTTTCAAATAGTATTCTTGATTAAATTCAAGTTCGTTTAATTCATAATTCCATTTATACCCACAATGTCCAAAATGCTTCATTTGATATTCATATTTATTTTTGCCATTTTCATGAAGCCATGTCAAATGTTTAATATGAGCGATATTTTTTGGTATCTCTAAATTAAATAAATGATTATGAGAGATTTGTTTTTGATTTTGGTCTTCGTAAGCAATATCATTATCCCAATAAAATTCTTTTATTGTATAACCTTGTTGTTTTGCTCTAAAAATTCTTGGTGGGCAAAATCCATCAATCCATTGTTTGCCATCAAATATATAATTTTTGAAATTTAATTTATACCAGATTGCTTCATTTTTATTTATATAATTTATAATATTTACAATATCTTCATATTTGTAAAATTCATCTGCATCCACAAGCCAGATTAAATCTACATCCATGATTTTTAAATACTGCAAACATAAATCCCTTGCTAAGTGTTCTTTTATAAATCTGGGATTAGTGAAAATATTATCTATTTGATTTAATTTATATAAATTTGATAAAAAATTAGGAGTTTGATCTTCTTCTGTATTTATATCATGATACTCTAGAAACGGTAAGGATACGGCGCAAATTTGTTTTATTAAATTATTTTTTCTAGCCTCAATAAAAACTTTGATACTTTCTTGAGTATATTGGATATTATTGTATCCACAATAAATGATACCGATATTCATTTGTTTTTATAAAATAAAATGGTATTCTTTAATCCTTGTTCAATGGGCGTAAATTTATATTTGATTTGTGTTAATAATTTTTTATTTGATATTTTTCTATTGTTGAGTTTATCGTCTTTAGAAAAGATAATTTTACCTTTATAATTAGTTAATTTTTTAATTGACAATACTAATTTTTTAATTGATATACTTTTATTTGATGAAACATTGTATATGCCTGTAATTTTATTTTTTAAGCATATCTTAATAATATTGCCTAAATCTTTAACATAAAGAAAATCTCTTTTATTTAAGCAATTTCCTAGAATTTGAATCTCTTTATCTTTGTGCATTTTCCTTATAATATTAGGTATAACATGTGATGTGGATTGTTCAAAATTATCATATTCACCATACATATTAGTAGGGATTAATATACAATAATTTATTAAATCTGGTTTATCAAATTTAAGTGATTCTAGGGCGAATATGCCATTTCTTTTGCCTATTCCATATCCATAATTTAATTTATGCGGTCTTCCATCTAATACGAAATCTTCTCTAAAAGCTTTTTCATAACAACAAACGCTTGATATGTATATGAGGTATGTTTTGATATTTAATTCTTTTAATACCTTTATTAAGTTTAAAGACATAATTGTATTTTCATATAGCATTTCTACATTATGGTCTTTATTATATATGAAGCCTGCTACCTTTGCTGAAAGATTTATAATTTGAATTTCTTGATTTTCATATGTTTTAAAAAAATTTAATACTGATTTATAATCTAATAAATCACAATCATTCTTGGATGGAGATATGCTATTTTCTATATCAAAACTATGCCCAACAAACCCATTTTTGCCTAAAATTATTGTTTCCATAAGATATTTTACAATAAATTACTAATTTTATCAAATACTTTCTTAATTAAAAATTAAAATCTAAATAATTCAAGGCTTTTTGCCATTCGGTCATACAAAAATACTTCGCTCTTATCGTTTCATTTTTCCATAAAGATTCGTCGTCATATATATATTCCCAATAAGGGTAATAATTTAAATGCATAGGAACAATTTCTACAATTTTACCTCCCACGGCAATCATAAGATAAGCATCTCCAGTATCTGAAAATAAACCCTTTCCTATGATTTTATAGCATGCTGCCAATTGTTTTAAATTTAAATTAGGTATATTAATGACATTTTCATAATTAACCATTTTCGTTTTTGAATTTGAATAATAATCATGCAGCCCAAATTGTAGTATAGTATAATTTTTAGACAATATTTTTATAAATGTATTATTCATTTCTTCTGTAAATGTTCGAGCTTGTGAAAAAGTATTACTTTTGTCCCAAGAACAACTATTGTTTGGAATATAAACTATTGGATTATTATACTTACTTAAAAAGTTTTTTGCCCATTTTTCATCTTCTTCTTGAACTATTACAAATGGTATTGCATTTACGTCTGTAATATTTAATGCATCTAACATTCTTTGACTTCTGTGTTTTTTTTCTTTTGTTTGTGGGCATTCTTCACAAGGATTTTTTGTTAAAACTACATCGCATAACCCATGAAATAATTCAATTTTATTTCTATTTGTTTCATCGTCTATTAATTCTAGCGTTATATTTTTATATTTTTTAAAAATTGGCGTTAAGAATAACGAGTCTGATAAATTGCCAATTTTAAAACCTAATTTTAATGGATTCATTTATTTATTAATTTTTTTATAGATTCAATTACATTTTCTTTTATTATTGAATTTCTTCCATCTAAACCGATTAAATCAATTTTATTGTTTAAATAATTTTCTGGTGAAAATGCAGTAAAATTTTTTATATGATTTGGTGAATTTTTTAATATTAAATTTATTTGCGGAAATCCATACGCTCCAATAACCCAACTTGAACCTGAATCTGTACCAATAGAAAATTCACATCCTAAAGTTATTTTTACCATTTCAAAAAAGCTAAGATTTGTTAAATTATAATAATTGTTTAAATTTTCTCCTAAATTTGGTTCTGCAGTTGCGCCAAAATGAAGTATTTTGTATTCTTTATCTAAGATTTTAAGAAGATCTTGCCACCATTCTACTGTGGGATTTCTATTATTATCAATTCCGTAGTTAGCAAAAGGCCAAATTGCAATTGTTTTTTCATTTTTATTTATTTTGAACCATTTTTCTAATTTGGGTTTTTTTAAATCAACAGGCAGCGAATTGAATTCTTTTAGATTGATACCGGCCATTCGTATAGTTTCTTCTATGCAATTATAATAATTATACCAATCTTTTACATCTGGATGATTAGGAAATGGATTTATTGCTAAATCGCAGCCTTTTATTAATTTCATATCTTGTACAGAAAGGCTCTCTTCTTCTTCAAGGACGTATATTTTATCTATTAATGGATGATTAATAAATAAAGGGGCTGATTGACTTGTTTTTTTAGATATTGGAAATATCTTATAAGAATTTGGATATTTTGTTTCCAAATAATTTAAAGCTGGAAGGAACATAATTGTGTCTCCTATTAAAGATGCTCTTCCGCTAAATATTTTAAAATTTTTATTCATAAATGCTAATAGTATTATTACGAATAGATTCAGAGTTTATCAATAAAATATCTGGAAAAATTGAAACCATGTTATATCTATTTTCTTTACTCCAGTCTGCTATTCTTTCAAAATTAGGGAAATTATAATTATAATCATTTGCAAAATAATTATGAATGTTTATTATGTGTGGTCTGCTTATTATGTTTTCAAATATAGTAAATTCTGCTCCTTCCATTCCTAATATAAGATAATCTATATCTCCATTATCAAAAGAATTAAATTTCATTAATTTAACTGGTAAAGTAAATTTTTCAAATATATTATTTAACTGATTAAAATATATTGTATTAATTGGCGATGGTATATCTTTTAAATAAGATAGTACTCCTGCGCAAACCAATTCTCCAATTTTTTCCTCATTAGATATGGCAATATTGTATAGTTTAATATTTTTTATATTTTCAATTTTAGTTAAAATATTTTTATATAAAAATGGATTTGGTTCAAATAATGTTATATCAAATCCATCTTGATTCCAATAATTTAAACTTTTACAACAAAACAAATCTCCAATTCCTACTTCGAAAATTTTAACCTTATCTTTATGAAATTTAAATTGAATTTTTTTCATTGATAATTTGTTTACCTTTTTTAATAAAATATTCATAAAATGGATGATCTATGGGATATTTTTCTAAAAAGTTAATTAATTCTTGATCATTGCCATGATGATAAATCCCATCCCAATTAAAACATAATATGTTTCCGTAACAGTACTTTAAATATATTCCTCTTTCATTAGTTAATTTATATATTAAATCTTTGCTTGGGCATACATCTTTTTCATCTTTATTTGCGTCATATTTTTCTAATAAATTTAAATATTCTATAAATGGCATCAATTCATCTTGCTCTTTCAATTTTGATAACTTAATAAAATTTAAATATGTATCACATACTCTGTGTTTAATATCAATAGTATTTGTCATAAAATCATATGGTTGTGAAAGCGTAAAAACGTCTTTCGCTACTAAGCAGTCATTTTCTATATAAAAAAAATCAATATTATTATAGTAGCAAAATCTAAACATATATTGATACAATCTTTTAACTCCTTTTAAAAAAAGACATTTTTCTTCAAATTTTTTGACATGGAGTTTAACATCTTTATCAAATGAATAATCATTGATTGATGTAATGCTATATTTTTCGCCAGTCTTTTCTAGCAGAGATTCAATTGGATAATCTGAACCTTGATCAATTAATAAAATATCAATATCTTTACCCAAAAAAGTTCTCATATATAAATACCATAAATATGAAAATTCTAAAGTTTTTCTTAAAGAAAATGTGTGATAAGAATATTTATCTTCTCTGGAAGAATCAAATGAATAGGCGCGATGAAAAGAAGATATGATCATTTAATATTGCCATTCATAATATATTTGAGTAAATGCTCGAATAAAACTATCAACCATTTCTTCACTAGAAAATTGTTTAGCGGCATTCCAGCAGTCTTTTTGATTTATATTTTTTGCTTGATTATAATATTTTAATAAATTGTCTTCATCAAAAAAGAAACCATTTTTATTTTCTACTATATATTCATTAAACCATCCATTCCTTGTGGCTAAAATTGGAGTACCAAAAGCATTTGCTTCAATTGCAGATAGATTAAATGGTACATGTGTATTTAATGGAAGAGTATATAAAACTGCATTTTTTGTGCGGAGTAACTTTTCTTCTTCTGATATTAAACCAAGATAAAATGTATTTTTATTATCTATATAATCCATTAAATTGTAACTATGTATTGGCCCAGCAAAATATCCTTTAATATTATGTTCAATGCATTGTTTAGCTACCCTAATTGTATTAAAAGGTTCTGAATGTTGAGTGCATTGAAATATGCCATCTCTATTATTAAATTCTTGAAATTCTTTAGGCACTGGTTTGCCAATTTTTACATATTTAGCTTTCTCTCCATATTCAGCTTTAAATGATTGCCTGTATAATAAAATATAATCATTATGTTTATGTCCTGCATCTCCACCAAATCCACAAAAATGCACTATTGGTTTTCTTAAGTCGCTCATCCTATTAAAAGTAAAATGTACTCCCGCATGGATGATCATATCGTAATTTTTAATTTGAGGTATAACTAAATCAATTGGCGCGCCTTGATATAAATTTTGAGCTACTTGTTGTGGTAAATTAAAACAATTTTCTTTCCTGTCGTTTTGATCAAAATTTTCAAACGCTTTCTCTGGTGCAAAAAGATGAAAACCATTTAATTGTTTTAAATATCGAGCCACAACTGCTCCTCCACCATACTTTTTTGTATTAGTTATTGCGTAATCTTCTAAAGAGAATCCTAAATCAAAATATGCTATTTTCATAAAATTTTAACAAAACCTTTGAGTTTTTCTAGAATATTCATTAATTCCAGTTACGCCTAAATGAATTGCATAAAATGGTAATTCTCTTAAGAGTTTCGTTGCATGATCAGTTTCTTTCGCGTAATGATCTAAAGGTTGATCTGGTGGACAGGGTTCATAAATATAATCTCCCCAATAATTTCTAAATTTCCAATCTCCTTCTGCTACAGTAGGATAAGGAGGATATATAATATAATTATTATTATTTATAAAATTTTTAATAACACTAGAATTAAAATTAAACAATTGAAAATAACCATAACCAATTCCTCGATATAAAAGATATTTTTTGAGTAATTCAGGGTTTTCTTTTATCTTTATCCATTCTTCATAAGTTTGGACATCGTATCTTCTGCATCCATAAAAATATTCTTTATCTGGATTTAAATTAAAAAATAAATTTTTAAAATCTTTTTCTAGAACTACGTCTGCATCCATTAATAATACCCAATCTAATTCATCTTTTAATTGACTTAATACAGCGTTATAAGCCATGCCTCGATTAAATTTATTATTATTAATATAAAATATATCTGTAACAAAACATTTGACATTATGTTTTTTTGTTAATTGTTGAGTTTTTATGTCTTTTGTATCTGTTATAATTATTGTTTCATCAAAATTATGTTTATTCTCTGTCAAGGTGATATCTAATAAATCATCATAATTTACTGCGGCAATTATTGAGGTTATTTTATTCATATAAGATTTAGTATATTGTTTGCTATCGTAGTTTTATCAAATTTTGATTTAAATATATCGCTATTTTTTTCTACAAAATTTTTAGCTTTAATATTCCAATCTTCATTTAGAATTGTTTCTGCTATTTTATCATGATCCACTCCTATTTCAGACCAGAACTCTTTAGTTGTGGGATCATCATTTGTAACAATTGGTATAGTTTTTGTTACAACACTTTCTAGAGCAGGAAGACCTATTGATTTAAATGCTGATGGAAATAAAAAATAATCTACAGAATTATAAAATAAATTTAATATTTTATCTTCAACAACTCCATAATAATCTCCCCATCCGGGATTTTCTGAACCTAAAACCGCCAAGCTATCAGGTGATTCATTTAGCTTTCTCATCATTTCATGTATTAAATAAAATCTTTTATTTGGATCGTTAGCTCTTCCTACGTATAAATATTTATATGTTTTCCCTTGTTTGTTTTTAATTTTTTGTTCTTTTGATAAATTCAAAAATGAAACATCTTTTATTGGGTTATGTATAACTTTTGAATCTAATTGGCACCAATTTTTTAATTGCCATTGGACTTCATCGCAAATACAAGTTATAATATCTGCATTTTTTAAGTTTTCTTTTAATTGCAAAGGATCAAAGTCTCTAGCCCATGAAGTATTTATAAAAGTATAACGCGAGATATCAAATTTATTTGGGTCTATGCAATGGGGTGGTAGATCTAAAACGTTATATATAATTTTTGCTTTTTTATTGATTAATCTGTGGTCTTTTGAATAACCAGATGGATCATTGCAATAGATTAAGTCTGCGTTTGCTACGTCTGATATTGTATGTCCAAGTTTTAAAAATGCTTCTTGAATTCTTTGAACTTGACTAACATAATTAGCTGAACCATTGCAATATATCTTCATATGTCTAAATTATGTGGATGAACTTCTATATTATTAAATTGATTTTCTTCATGCATTATGTCTTTAACTTCATATCCTGCTCTATTGGACCAAACTGGTTGCCATGTTTGATTTTGATTTTTTCTATTTTGCCAATCAAGCCATCCCAAATGAATAACAAAAGGTAAGTCGTATTTTTTAATATTATCTATTGATAATTCATCAAATTGATCAAGAAGCGCTGCGCTTGAGCATAACTGATTTTTAATCTTTAATAATTCGCAAGTATCTGATTTTTTGATATCTATTTTACCATTATCTAGTTTAGCGTTCTCCCATATTCCTCTATACAAACCTTGCTTATGCATGTACCATTTCATTCCGACTGATTTATAACTATTATAATTTTTACATAAATCAATCGAAGGAATAAAGACTGCATCAAGTTTTGAAATATTTAAAAGTTTTAAAGAAACATTATCCCAAGATTTTTTATTTGGACTTGGATATTCGTCTAAATCTAATCCTAGACATATTTCATATTTGCATTCTTGCAAAGCGGCATTTTTAATTTTACCATCAAAAGTATAATCTTCGTATGAGAATGAAGTATTAATAATTTTTATTTTATTAGAAAAGCTTGTTTCTAATGTTTCTTTTGTTCTATCGTCATCATTATTTACAGCAATAATAATTTCTCCTTTATCTCCATCATCTATAAAATCAATCCATTTGGGAATAGTTGTTTTCCAATAATTAAAATTATTTTTATTGATATCAAAACAAGAAGTATATATGCTGTATTTTATCATTTTATTTTACTATAATAATTTATTATTGTTTTTATTTCTTCGTCTACATGAAATTTTTTCGAATAATCAAATACTTTTTTTCTATCAATTTTTTGAACTTCTTCAATTGCGGAAGTCAATTGTTGTTTTTGGTTTACAAAAATGCCATTATTTTGAACTAGTTCGGGTGTTGCTCCAGAATTAAAATATATTACAGGAACGCCTTTTGACATGGCTTCAATCGTAGTTCTTCCAAAAGATTCTTGCAGTCTTGAAAATTGACAAAAAGCAATAGCTTTGCTAAACACTTCTTTATGATTTTTATACCTATCCAGAAATCCCTTAAATTTAAAATTTTTATACTTTGGCTCAATTTCTTCTTTAAGAAATTTTTCTATTTTACCATCTCCCATTCCATAAGCTATAAATTCATATTCTGGAAACATGTTTGATAATTCAATAAATAAGTCCAAACCTTTAGTTTCAAATCCCCAAAATAAACTTGCGCACCAAAGAAAATATTCGCCTTTTAAAGAATACATAAAGTCTTCGTCCGATAATGATGTATAACATAAAAATGAATTATTACCTAGTTCTGGTTTATTTTTTATACATCTTTCCATTTGTGTATTTGATATAAATTTATAATGAATATTATTATTTCTTTGATTATTTTCTCCTAATTGGCCATCTCCTCCCCCGTGAACATTAATGAAAACTGGACACTTCAATGTATTAAGTTTCCAATGAAATGATTGAGTAATTACTAAGTCTGGATTTAAACTCAACGCTATATCTATTGCTTGATCTTGGTACATCGAACCAATGTGATATTTTTCTGGAAGAGCTTCTGTTTCTAAAATATTAAAATTATATTTTTGTTTATTCTCTCTTTTGGCGCAAATAACATTTATGTCGTATCCATGTTTATGGAATCCTTCAGCTAGTCTTTCGGTACATCCTTCTGATCCTCCGCATGCAGGATGCGGAAATTCATAATCATATCCAGATCCTATAATAATGATTTTCATAAAATTATTCCTGCATCTGTTAATGACCAAATTTTTTCATCTTTTTTAATAGTTTCTAAATCATGTTTTAAAATATGCCATCTATAGAAAGTTTTAAGTATCTCTTCTTTGTCAAAAAGTTTGATAAAGATTTTGTCATTTTTCCAATAATCTTTACTTAAATAATCTTTCAAAGCCTCTAAGGTAAAGTCTATGCCTAGAGAACAACAGTATAGTCTAAATTTTTGCCTATTTTGTTCTAATTCTTCATATTCTTGAGGTTTATCATCTCTGCCTAGCATTAGATGATTGGATCTTCCGTAGACATAATAATATTTTGCGAAATGATCTATATAATTATGTAGCGGTCTTCCTCCTTCTTCACCATCTAATAATCTATATGCAAAATCTCTTTCTTTTTGAAAAAGATCAAGCATATTTAAATATTTTGGTCTGGCATTTCTTAATCCCCAATGTGGATTTCCAAAGAAAAATAAATCATCATAATACTCAAATCCAAATCCTTTTCCGTTATTGTGCACAAATCTTATTTCTTTTTGACGAAAAAACTCTACATATTTTTTAATATCTTTAACGAAGTTTAAATTAAACCTTTCCATTGCATCTCTTAAAAATATCCAATCTCCTATTTTCGCTGGGCCTTGGCGTAAAATTTCATTATTTTGATAATCGAAATCATTGGTCCAATTTCTGTATATAATCTTACCACATCCCTTACGCTCTTCAAGAAGCTCTTTTGTTCCATCGGTTGATCCACCATCTACAGCTATAATACCATCAAAATATTGATGGCAGTCTCTTGTTAATTCATCAATATTTTTATATTGATTATGGGTTATTATTCCTAAATATACCTTCATTTATCTATTCTAAATTATATATTATTATAATTAATAAATCAAGATTTAAATAAAGTCTTTTAATTCATATGGCTTATTCCAAACTTTAAAGGTCTTATTTTTATGCTGTTCGGGTATTGTGCCGTCTATCCATTGATTATTTAATATTTGTTCCCATTCTAAATCAGTTAAGTGAACATTTGGAAATTCAATCTTTTTGCTTATAGGTTTCAGAATAAATACTTCTTTTGTGTCTGTGTACATAAGCATTTTTCCGCCACAAGGATATTCTCTAATAGAAGATTTGCCATTATCTGCGAATACTAACGGTTTAACAGTATGAAAGGACGATTGATTTTCTTTCATATAATCTTGAACACTTTTTTCTGTCCAGACTGAATCTGCATATGGTCCGGGTCCACCAATAGAATTTGGTATTTTATTATAATAGTTTTTATTTATAAAGTGCGCTCTTTCAGAATATCTCCCACCGCCTTGATTTCCAGCAAGATCAATATAAACATTTTTGTCATTAATTGCTTTTTCATAGATATCAATTTCATTTTGATTTAATTCTCTTACCATGAATTGGTCGCATTGGATATAAAAAACAAAATCAGAATCAATATCAAAATCATTAAATAGTTCCCTAGTTCCTAAACCACATCCAGAATTATGTTTTCTTAAAATAAGCTTGTCAATTAGCCCTTTATTGTAGTAGTCTATCGCGTAATCTTGTTCTCCTCCATTGGATAAGTATATTATTTTATAATTAAAATTAGCGTATTTTTTAATACTAGCAAGTAGTAATTCTGATTCTTTTGGCCGATTATAATCTAATATTAGTATATTATAGCACTTACTCATCGACAACTTCTTTCAAGGAAAGCTTTGTATTGTGAATGAATTTGCCGAACTTATTTAAAAATGGGCATCCGATCTCTTTCCTTTCTGCATCTTGCGCGTTGAAATAATCTTTCATCCAAGGAGAGCTTCCAAATTCTTTGATAAAATTCGGGTCTTTTGATTCATTATTGTTAATTTTTTTATTAAAATCGTTCCTCAGTTGACTATATTTTATAAAATTTTCATGTAATTTTTTATCTTTTTTTATGTCTTGATAAGTAAATTGAATGTCCTCTATGGAAGACAGTTCCAATGGATAAAAAGTAAATAATGGTTCATCTTTTTTGAATTCAACTTTAATGTTCGGTTGTTGGAACTTTATATTATAAGTGAACGAAAAATCTAACCAATCAGTTTCAATAAATGCGTCTAAATAAGTTATATTATGTTTGACATAATTCGTTGGTCCTCTTACAAATATCCCTATTCCTTTGGGTGTTTTAAAAATATAAGGCAAAGAAAAAGTTAGTATTCCATTACCGAAATGCGAGCTTATAGTTTTATTTTTAATATAAAGGTCTGCTTGAGTTTTGTTTTCTCCAAAAAATTCTAATTTAAAAGAATTGACATGATTAATTTCTCCATTCCAAGTCGCAGCAAAATCTAAGGGACAAAGCACATTCCATCCTAATTGATTCCCAATTTTCAATGGCAAACACTTGTAGGGAAAATTGCCCTGCACATCCATCCAGTCTCTTTTTGAAGAGGCTGGGGTTATTTGAAAATCTTGAGAATTATTGTCTATTTTATTTATGATTATATTCAATATATATATTGTATTACATATTTAAGATATAAGCAACTTTTATTTTAAACATGATGAATATTTATGATCTTTTTTAAATTTAATTCGAGGCATGCAATAAGATACAAAAACATCTTTACTGAAGTTTGGTTTATCAATATATTGAAAATATGGTTTAACATTTTTAAATCGACCGGGTATTGGTTTTACATTTATATTGTTAAAAAATGCAGCTATAGCGATATCAATACATTCTGTTCTATATTCTATATCTTTTTCGCTTTTTATAAAGTCAATAATATTTTCCCATGTTTTACAAAACTTTAAAATTTCGCCCATCTCAATATTAAATATTAATACGCTTTCGAAAAAGTATAAAGTTATATACGGTTCTTTATTTAAAAAACAGCTATTATTATTTACATTTATATTATTGAATTGCGTATTAAATTTTTGATTTAATTGTCTAAATTTAGTAAACAAATATTTTTTATGTTTATAATGATAAAAAGTACCCCAATTAAAACGTCCATATATTCCTTTAGGGTATTCATCTGCAATTTTAATTAACATTTCTTCAAAAGATTTTGAGGGTAAAACGTCCACATCTAAAAATAAAAAAATGTCTTTTTTTATCTTTTTATTAATATTGTATATTTTATATATGCCCGCAGTCTTCTCTTTTAAAGTAATTATTTTAGATGCAGCATATTGTATAGCGTCTTTTTTTAGAAAAAATGGAAATTCTTCAGGTCTATTTAAATTTTTAGGTTTTTTTATTGGATTTAAATATATATTTAATTCTTGAAATTTTTTTACATCTAATGCCAAATTTTCGTCGTGAGTGATAAATATATTTATAATAGCTTTGCTAATTAATCTTCTAGCAAAAGTATTTAATAATTTTAAATTTAAATAAAGAAAATATGAATATTTTTTACCAAAACATAACATGCAAATGTTTATGAAATACATATTATATTATATTATGTATAACATATTTAAGTCAAGACTAATTTAAGCTTTTTTAATTTCTTCTGTTTTAACTTCATTAACAGCTTCTGTTGGCGCGGTTACTGCTGTATGAACTGGTTCAACAACTGGTGCTTCTACTTTAATTTCAGCTACTGGAGCTGGTGCTTCAATTTTTTGCTCAACTACTGGTTCTACTTTAGCTTGTTTGCTTGCTTCTTCTTGAGCTTTTTTCTCTTTAATTTGTTTAATCTGATCTGTAAAATCTATTTCAATGCCTTCTCTGTCTGCTGCTTTACTCTTATCTTTTGGGTTACTATAAGTATTTAAGCAAATTGCGACTTTTTGTTTTTGAGGATATTTTTCATCTTTCATGAATTCCATGCAGCGACCCATATAGTCATTTTGTTTTTCTTTATCCTTCTTTTGGGGTATAGGCATATGTAGCATTACACATGTTTTAATCTAGTGTAAGAAAGAATATGACCTTATCTACCACTTTAATTTGTTTTGCTGTATTAATTTATATATATTATTTAGTAGAGAGAGTTAAGTAAAAATTAATTAATAATATATATTTCTGCTCCCCACAAAGCAATTTGTGTTCCTCCATTAAAATTGTCAGCGAAAAATGCGGTTGTATAACCACCATCAGCATATGAAGCACCAGTAGTAAATGTTATAGTAAACTTTTTCCATTCAGAAGTTAAGTTTCCTAAAGCAGGTAAAGTTGCTCTATCGAAAGATCCATTTCTTGTTACGTTTATTACGTTTCCTTGTCCGACTTCTCCAGCAATTAATTTTGTCCAAATAGAAAATTGATATCTTGTAAATGGTCTCCAATATTGAAGAAATCCTTGAGATACATAACAATTTGGAGCAGCGTACGACTGGTATATTACAGCTGAATTAGAATTATCTGGAGCTGTAGTTTTTCCCATTCTAAGAATATTGGGTCCTTTCAACCATCCAGAATCATTAAATCCTGCACTTGGACATGTGTCTGTATCTACTTCAAAAGGACATGTAAATAAATTAACAGGGGTTCTTGGAATTTTGAAGGTTGTATTTTTTTTAAGATTTAAGTTCGCTTGTTTTTTAATACTAAAAGCCATAAACTATATTACACTAGTCTTTTAAATAGGTTTTGATATTTTTTATTAGTTTTTTTCTCTTATTATGTTCTAGAACCGTAATGAAAGTAGCTAATGATACTGGAAAAAATACTCTAAGAAAGAATTGAAGGTGATCTTCCTTACTTAATAAATCAAAGTAATTAATATAAAGGTCACTTAGCCCCCAAAGCGTTAAAAGCATGCCCGAAGTAAATGAGATAAAAAAGAACTTATCATAAGTTTTTAAATTAAC
>Ga0181358_1000445_pt1 | contig 18458 bp, 28 predicted proteins | sample Fa13VDMM110SD_FD_130096 | JGI IMG/M metagenome (GOLD analysis project Ga0181358, IMG submission 130096) | Freshwater viral communities from Lake Michigan, USA - Fa13.VD.MM110.S.D | ecosystem: Environmental > Aquatic > Freshwater > Lake | place: USA: Michigan | collected 2013-09-24 | reverse complement strand
GATAAGATAGCGGGGGTGAAACTTTAAGGTGAAGTAACTGGCTTTTAACCAGTAAAACTCGGATCGTTCCCGAGCACCCCTACCATATAAAAACACATTAGGCCTGGTCATAGACCATCGCGGGTATAGTGCCTTCCGTGCCGCGGACTTGAGTGTGTTTTTATATGGTAACGTAGCATAATGGTCGTGCACCTCCTTCATACGGAGCAAGGTGCTGGTTCGAATCCAGCCGTTACTACCAAGTTTTGTAAGTGTCAGCAAGTGAAGTCACGCTATACTGTATTCTTCGAAGGTACTTTATAGTAGAAGGAGATGGGTTCGACTCCCACCTGGGCACCTAGTGTCCAAGGGCAGAAGGTTGCTATCTGGATGAATCTCAAGTGACGTACTGTTTCCCGGCCGGCTAGCATTACACGGGTAAATGGTTGCTATAATTGCGGAGCAACTACTTGCAAATTCAATTGTTCGGGAATAGTGTAATGGTAACACTACAGACTTTGACTCTGTCATTCTAGGTTCGAGCCCTAGTTCCCGTGCCAAATTTATCGGACCGTAATTCAATTGGATAGAAAGCAAGTCTTCGAAACTTGAGGTTGGGAGTTCGAATCTCTCCGGTCCGGCCATAACAAGGAGATAGTGATGAAAGCAATGACATTTGTAAATGAAAGAAACGGTGAGCAGGTGGTATGCAACGACACTCGTATAATAGAAACTATAGATGGTGTTGAGTATCTTGTGGTTCATCGTCCTGGTACCGATCGTCAATTCCTTATGCGCAAGGATGCTCTTAAAAAAGTCAATGTTGTTCCTAGTGTAGTGGTCGCACAACTGTCTGTGAAACAGTTAGAGAGGGTTCGATTCCCCGGTTCAACCCAAAATTTGCCAACTTAGCTGATGTGGTCATAGCAACGGTTTGAAGCACCGTGGAATGAGGTTCGATCCCTCAAGTTGGTACCAATATATGTGAGCGTGGTGGAATGGTATACACAGCAGACTTAAAATCTGCCGCCTTCGGGATTGAGGGTTCGAGTCCCTCTGCTCATACCAAGTTTCGAGATAGACGTAGGGCTAGAGTCCCGCAAGCCTAGTACAGTTTAGATCGGCTGTATGACACCGCAGACGGCATTGACGGTAGTGTAAACTCGCCCATACGAGACAATCCAGTGAGGCCTCCTAGGAGGATAGTTGGGCTCTCGAAAATCTATTAAACAATATAGTCTTTAAATAATTTTAATGATTCTTCTATAGTTGGCCGGCGTCCTGAATCTCTAAAGTTATAAACAAGACTAATACACCATCTGTGTTCATTTTTATTTTTTATGTTGTGTGGTATACCCACATTAACAAGGCTAGGTGATTTTAATACTGTTGACTCTATAATGTTAACTTCGTTAGGGTGATATTCGATATATCGAGTATTAATAGGAGTTTTTTCAAAGTCTTTTTTATTAACAAGAGTTTTTATAGAGTACCAATTCATACTACAATCAGTCCCACCGTATATCCAATTAATTTTGTTTATATTGCCGCCTGTACTATCAGTATGGATTCCGCTAAAAAAATTAGGCCGGGAGTAAAATACTTCTATAAGAATAATATTTAAAGATAACTTTGAAAATAATTCAATAATTTTTGGATTTATAGTGTTAAGATTTAATTGAGTGTGTCTAACTTTAGGAAGAGAAAACGGATCTACGCTATCCAATAACAGTGGTATGCCAAAATCTAAATTATAAAAGTTCATAGTAGTGTATTTAATTCATAAATATTAAATGATAAACTGTTTTAAAAGAATAGAGTTAACCAACTGGGAAGAGTTATCTAAAAAGGTTGATAATTATATTCAAACAACTGATATTTTACAAAAAAAATATAGTTGGAACACTATAGATTCTAAAGAAATATTAGATAAAATTCCTATGCTGAAAACAATGTTTTTAGAATTTGATTTAAAAGTTAAAACTATTGCAGTTATATTTAGATCACCACTATCTAGTGGTGGAGTGCATGTTGACAGCGGAATTGGTGTGAGAGCCTTAATTCCTATTAAAAATTGCCAAGGATCGTATACAAAATTTTTTGATGTTGATAAATCTAAAATTCAACTTACGACTGGCGCCGCTGGTGATATGTATCATCATATTCCCGAAAGCGCCATAATATCGGAAATAGCCAGTGTAGAGACCATAACTCCTATTATGTTTGATCCTCAAGTTCCACATGGAGTTTGGACCAATCCAAACTTATACAGTCCTAGATTAACATTAACAATAGGATTTAATCGATCGCCAAGAGAATTGTTAAGCTAAAATATGAATATTTTATTTCTTCCTATCGATATTGAAATTCCAAAAATTAACATATCAAACATACAGTCCACGATTTTAGAAAAACATAACTATCAGAAATATTGGAATACTACTAGGATTGACGAAACCGTTGATGAAAATTTAAAATTCATATTAGATCAGTTACCTATAGACAAAGTAACGAATATATATTATAAAGAGCAAAACGGACTAGTTATGCCCCATTACGATGTATATACTGATATGCAATTCCAAGAGGGCGAATACAAAAATATTTTAGATAACGAACCAGCAGGGTATCGACTGGTTCTCGAAGGATCTACTGATACGCTTTATGTTAAAAGTGGAAACACGTTCACATTAGCGCAATTGCCATCTGTCCCAGGTTGTTACCTGTTGAATTCTACAGCAGGGTTACACATGGTTAAGGATGATCCGGGCAGGAAGATTATCTATGTTCGAGGATTCATTAATGCTAATAAACATAACGCCCTTATAGATAAAAGTTTAAAACTATATAAAGATTTTGCATTGTATGATACAATATTTCAAAATAGTTAACGAATCGTAATCCATTTATCAAAATCAGGTTTAGCTCGATATCGGGGTGCTAATCGAGCCCTACCTATTCTAGGATTTAGACTTGGATATCCAACTCCTAACATAAGTATTATTTCTTGTGGAATAGATAATAACTTTTTACTTTCCTCAGGGTCGAAGCATTTGCAAAATCCAGAAACATAACCCAATTCATGGAATCTAGTCATTGCAGCCATGGCGCTCATACCTGCTTCGAGCACAGAATTATGTAATTGCTGTTGATGGTTATGGCCGTTACCAAACTGAATTAAGTCGGTCAAAGCATTATCATTTAGACGATGCGACCATACAACAAGTAGTGGTGCTAACACTTGAGGATTATAAGCATTAGGTTCAGGCTCCCCACAACTAGTAAGTTTAAACAATTTTTCTTTAATTAGAGAATGGTCATATCCAAACATATTTACAGAGTATGGATACACATTTTGCTTGCTAGGAACTATTTTTAACAGTTCAATCACTTGAGCTTGATGGGCAGGATCGACCGGAGTGTTTTTAAAGCTTCTTGCTGTGAATCTATTTTTTAGTATATCTTCTATCATACTAATATTTATTTTGATATGTAGCAAAATTGCTACATATCAAAATAGTAGTTGACAAGATAGCGTAATGACTATATAATAGTTACATACTAAGAAATTAGTAACGTTCATTAAAAATTAAATATAAATTATTTTGCCCCGGTGACGGAATTGGTATACGTGTTGGTCTTAGAAGCCAAATTTTAGGAGTTCGAGTCTCCTCTGGGGCACCATTAATTGAAGGCATTGACAGATATCGTCTAGGGACGCTTAGACTCATGAGGAATAGGGCCATCTTACTCCTCTGACAGAACTGTGGCAATGGCTTAGGAGGGAACGCATCCCACTCCGAAATCTGCTAAGTCCCGTAGGGCTATAGTGCTTTCAATTAATGGTTAAAAATTTTGCCTGGATAGCTCAGGGGTAGAGCGTCTCGTTTACACCGAGAGGGTCCGCGGTTCGAAACCGTGTCCAGGTACCACTAGTAGAAAGAAGATTGTATGACACCAAAAGAAGTTATAGACAAGGCATACCAAAATATTCCTAACGAAGTAGTATTTTATGTTAATTGGAATTTTACGCCAACTTATAGAGATTTTAAATTTTATTGGTATAAATTACTACGTAAGATTACAAGATAATGGAGCATTGGCCGACCGGTTAAGGCAACAGATTGCTAATCTGTCATTCAGCAATGGGTGAGTAGGTTCGATTCCTACATGCTCCGCCAGAACGTTCCGGGTGTCTCCGGATAGTGTGACCCACACGATGAGAAGTAGCGTGACAGCTACGGGTGGTAGTCTTCGAACCCAAAGGCCGCTAGCAATGCGAGAACGGTCCCTGTCGAGAAGCGGGTGGAAGGTACGTGTGATGTGACTCTGGTACAAAAGAGAAGCTGATGTACTACAATTACCGCCGGGGGATGCAGAGCAACCAGATTTTTAATAAAGGAAAACACAATGAAACCAGGTCCAAATTACAAGATGTCGTCTTTGACTAAAGCAAGTCTAGCAATGAGTAGCGTTCTAGATCCTCACAAGCGAGGTGAATGGAAACGTGCCATGATTGACGCAGAGTTGGCAGCGGCTGTACAGCCCAAGCGTGAAACCCGTAAATCGGGTAATGGTAATTTTACTACCCATCCATCTGGGACAGTGTCTTCGGGAAGTTGATATGAGCAAGGGATCTACTGCAAGACCTTTTAGTGTCAGCCAACGTGAGTTTGACAGCAGATGGGATACAATTTTTCGTAAAAGTCCCCAGGAAATGCAAGATGCTGTTCGAGAAGATGAAGAATTTGATAGGATTGATGCCATGCAGATAAGAGTAAAAGAAGATAAAAATAAGTTTGGATCTTGCGGCTGCGGCCGTTCACCAACAGGCAAATGCATTGGTTGGCACGGACTAACCGAAGAAGCATTTAAAGAAAAACTTAAAGAGTATAAACTCAACGAGGGTAAGTGATAATGTGGGGGATTGGTATACTTGGCTAACACACCTGGTTTGCAACCAGGAGCAAACGGTTCGAATCCGTTATCCTCCACCAAAGAATATGACATTTTCAACATTGGCCTATGCTAAGTTAAATCTAGAGTTCGATAGAGATCTCTTTATCAACGAGTATGACGAAAAAATATTTCCGGCGGGACGACCAGCTTCAAATAGCGACTTCAGTCTCTTTAATACCGTTGGTGTTAATAAATTGTGGGGAATGATTCCCGAAGAAGAATATTTAACCACTGACTATTTTATTCAATCGGGGAATATTAACACAATTTCTCATCGAAAAAATAATAGACCGGTTTGGAGAATGTTTCAATTAATGAATCTAGATACCACCAATGTAGATAACCCGTTGCTGAAAGAATGGGCAGAATACGGTACCTCAGGTTTAAGAAATGAAACACTAGATGAAAGATATAATTTTTACCTAAAACCAGGATTTGAAAAACTAAAAATAATTCAATGGATTTACGACAAGTTACCTTTTAAAAAAATTAATTTTTTACATTGCGTATCCGTTGAACCAAACTGCTTTGCTAGTATACATCGAGATGGTAAAGCGTTTTTAGATAACGGAACCAGTGCTGGACAGAACAGATTATATAATGCTGGTTTCATTATAGTCAATATTAATATCAGTGACGGCGGCGTTCCTCTATATTGGTCATTAGACGGTGATGCTGTTACAACGCCTAGTAAAGTCAATGACCATGTGTATATTACTAATGATTATTTTTTACATGGCGTCCCTATTTGTTCCTCAAGAAGAAGACAGATTAGAATAACAGGCATTCCTAAACCTGAGTTTTGGAATTTGATTGACAAAGATACTGTTATTGACTTAGGAACAAACTATCGATTCGATGATATTAAAAATAGGTATCCGGGATGACTAGCTATACAATTATTGAAGATTGCAGTCCTTATTATATTAGATTTACTCATAAAGGAATTGACAATATAATCGATGCTTGCAAAAAAATTACAGACGATACTGTTTATACAAAGCCGTTTACTCATCATAGATTCGATAAAGATGTTGGCGAAAATATTATAAAACTTTTGCCAATGTCTGACAAATTTAAATTTATAAAACAACGAGTTTCGTTGTTTGTAACACAGCCTGGGTTTTATTATAGAGCACACAAAGACGGACTCGATCATAGGTGCAGTATTAATTATACTGTAAAAATATTAGACGACCGATGTATAACCAGTTGGTATTCAGACAACGATTTGCAAGAATACGAAATAGATAATTTACCAAGAAAAACTTCTCGTGAAGCAATAGATTTTGATAAGTCAAAACATGTTCCGCTGAAGTCTATGACAGCTATTCAAAATGAGTGTATACTGTTTAACACTGATATCTATCACGATTTTGATAACTCAAAATCTCAAAATGAACGGATTGTACTAACACTAAGGTTAGAAAATCCAGGTGATATGTACTTCGACGATGTAAGAAAAATTTTGTTCGAGTAATTATTACAATAAATATTTTTTTAAAAGCCCTATTGGTATAATGGTATTACACCTGTTTTGTAATCAGGTTACGGCAGTTCGATTCTGTCATGGGGCACCAAGATAATCAAAAGATGTTGACAAACATCTTATATAGTGCTATAATAGTTTTGTTCGGTAGCGATACTGAACCGGCGAAGTGAAAGGTAGATGAGAGAAGACGCTTGGTCATCGCTTCATGCGATACCGAACTTAACTCCAAATACTCTGAAAAAGTATTCGTGTCACGGTGTTCCGGCCCCAAAAGATATTTGTTTATTGATTACCGGAAATATAGTGACCCCTGTGGATTGCATATTGAGCATTGTACTTTGCACATTGTCCAGTCTTTTACTTGACCTTTCATGGATCCGTCATTTAACCTGAGGAAAAATATGACATCAAGATTAACATCACAATTAGCAGTAGAGCAAATAGGAAATAGATTTAACTTGGTACTGGTTGCTAGTCAGCGAGCTCGAGAGTTAAAAAATGGTTCAATGCCAAGAGTAGCTGAAGCAGGAAAAACATTTATTTCTACAGCACTTCGAGAAATTGAAGAGGGCAAGTACACCTATAAAGATTATATTAACAAGTTACCAAAAAAACGTAAAGGACAACGAGATGAATATTTCTCTTAGAAAAGCCAGTGCTCTGCAAAACAGCATCAATGATGCTATCAAGAGCATCAAGATTGAGACATCGATAGATCTCAACGAATTCCAAGATGTAGCCCAAGAACTAAAGAATGCCAACGATACGCTGTTTAACAACGACAGTCGGAGACAACGTCTATTGTTGGCCTTGTATAACATTCGAGGTCTTGTGGGCAGTGCCAACGCACAAAGCGGCATTGATTTAAAATTGGCCACTGCTGCCTTTGTGGACAAACGAATTGGTCAACTTGAAGGTCTTGTGGTAGATCCTGTGATCAATCTTGCCGTGATCAATGGTAAGTTGGAAAAGATTCGTAACGACAAAAGTGACACAGGTCGACGTTCGAGTATCTACGGCTACGTTGACACAGTGTCTACCAATGTGATTGGACACGAGCAGCTAGCTGCCATTGGAGCAGAGATTAAAAATCTTAAGAAGCAGAAGCAGAAGATCAATGACGAAGTTCTTGAGTTAAATATCAAAACAGAGATTCCCCTTAGTGAAGAAGTAGTGGCAACACTGCAATCAGAAGGCCTAGTTTAAAAACCCGTGATCCCGTACACGTAATAAACGGGGGTAGGGCAGTTACCATAAAGAGTGCTAGGTGTGCAGTGCTATGACCATCCGTGCTCTGTGAAGGAGTGGCGGGAACGCATTGGGTGAGGTTTAACACCTTTCCAGAAGAACAAATGTTATGGACAGAGTAACTGCTCAGTCCGGGGCTCATGTGGTGTGAGTAGCCGGAAACTTTATAGAAGCATTGGGATCGTTACCCTCAGCGCGAAGACCGGAGTGGCCGGTATGCTTCTATAAAGTTATCGCAGGATGGAGAAGGTGGTATCTCGGGAGTCTCATAAGCTTCAGATCGTCGGTTCGACTCCGACTCCTGCAACCAATTGTTCGGAGTGTGGCGCAGCCCGGTAGCGCACCTGGTTTGGGACCAGGGGGTCCAAGGTTCGAATCCTTGTACTCCGACCAAATTTTTTATTAAAAGGCAACAATGACAAAAGCAGAAAATCAAGCAGCAACAGAAGCAGCAATGGCTGAGTTTCTAGCCAAGGGTGGTCAGGTTCAACAACTTAAACCAAATCAAAGCGGTAGAGTTGAAGGAGAATCATATTCAATGTGGTCAAAGAAAAAGCCTTCGACTTCGCCTTTGGCCAACTCTCCAGAAGACGATGAATAAATAGAAATAACAATGCGGGGTTCGTATAGTGGTAATACCTTAGCCTTCCAAGCTAATGCTGACAGTTCGATTCTGTTACCCCGCTCCAAATCATGCACACAGTTATTGATAGAAACCCTACGTTTCAAAAATTTGATTTCAGCTCAATAATCACTGAGCAGGATAATGCGGAAGCAATAGACATTATTAGAAATATTGTTGCCCAAGGTAACTATTTTAAAAATAGTCCAAAGTATCAAACTCAAGAAAACATATTTGCAAGACCCGAAACTGTATGGTTAAAGTACCGTATGAGTTTCTTGTTCAGTGTGTTTATGTATCTTGGACGAGAAGTAAAAGTCAATAATATGATGGCTTGGTCATTTATGACCAATCTAGAAGGTGCTGAAGATCGTGAAACGCTTTGGCACGATCATTGGCACCCCACAAATTCAAATGCCAAGATGTTAAGTGGTATATTTTATCTGCATATTCCCGAAGATGTAAAAGATCGAGATTACTGCGGAACTGAGATGGCCCCTAACGGACCCAACGGCGACGGAAAGTTTTTTGTTCGACCTAGTGATTACAGTTGGTTGTTATATCCCAGTAATCAATGTCACCGCCCGGGTGTGGTCCAAAGCAATGATTACAGATTTATTCTAGCAGCCGACGTAGAATATCTATTGTAATAAAATTGTAACACACTTTTTGCCAAAAAGAGATAAGTACGCATATAAACTGAAAGAAAAAAATGTTATCCTTTATCACTAATCTTACTGATCCACTCCTAGACTACATCAAGGATGATCCCGTTCGCCCTGAGTTGCCCAAAGAGTTTAGGGTAGGAAAGAACAAGTTTGTAAGTGCTCTAGTTGACGACATTCCTAGAGCAATGGTATGCGTGAGTTTACACGATTTCATACCGGAAGATGTCAATGATTTGATCAAAGATACGGAAGTGCCAACCGCAGCCATTTTCTACACCATTTGGAGTTACGCCCCGGGGGCAGGTGTAGAGTTGCTGAGAGCAACTGTAGCAGAAATACAAAAGCAATTTCCCAGCATAGAACGTTTTGTCACCCTGAGCCCAAAGACCGAGATGGCCAAGAAGTTTCATATCAAAAACGGTGCCGGAGTTTTTAGAGAGAATCTGAATACAGTAAACTACGAATATGATATAAAACAATAACTCTCCCTGACAGGCGGAGTATAATGAGCTAAGTAGTCTGTCATCAACAACACGGCCCTGCCCTCTAAGACATAGTACTTAGGGCAGGGTTTTTCTTTATCCGGCCTTAGTATAATGGATAATACAGCGGTCTTCTACACCGTGAATATGGGTTCGATTCCTGTAGGCCGGACCAAAGTGCTCTTGTAGTACAAAGGCAGTACAATACATTGGTAATGTATAGACGCTGGATCGTTACCAGCCTGGAGCACCACTTGACACATTGAAGGAAAGATCATATAATAGTCGTATGTACAAAGTAATAGAAAAACAAAGCTCAACAGAGTTTGCCAATTTGGATTTGGCCCTGGCATTTGCCAAAGAATTAAATGTGTTCGTTACCATTCAAGGTGGCGAATTTGAAATTGTAGGAGTATTTGGTGTAGACAGCGTTAAAGACGGTGTATGCCCAGATGGCGTTAAATACGATTGGAACAAGGCGAGCCGCATTGGCCGCGTAAAAAAGGAAAGATAAAAACTAGATGGCCAAAGAAGATATTATTGAATTAACAGGTGTTGTAGAAGAAGTTCTGCCGGGCAGTATGTACAAGGTTAAAATTGAAAATATGCCCAATCTGATGCTGTGTTACACCAGTGGCAAACTCAAGCAACACAAGATTCGTATCATTCTAGGCGATCGAGTTAAGATAGAAGTTAGCCCCTACGATTTATCAAAGGGTCGTGTTTCTTATAGATTGTAAAAATATCATGGAAATTTCAAGAGCAGAACAAAGTGTTATAAAATATAACCTAGAACAGTATCGGTTGGATCAGACTCGTATGGAAAAACAACGAACTGAAGAATATGCCAAAAAGATCGAAGAACGTAGAATTGATCAAATGATTGCAGATCGAGTATCTCGAAATCTTCGATTGGATTTGGACAAAGGTCGTCATATTGATTTAGAATGTTAGGAGCATAAAATGAAAGATCGTGTAATACGAGATGGGCTGGTAGCTGTAGTCTATAGTCCAGGATTTGGAGCAGGATGGTACACCTGGAATACACAGTATCCTGAAATACTATTTGATTCCAACATAGTAACATATGTGGAAACACAACGATGGAATGAACTCAAGGTCTATATGGAACTAAAGTATCCGGATCTATATCTAGGCGCTATAGGAGATTTAACAGTAGAATGGATCCCTGTAGGATCCCAGTTTAAAGTTACAGAGTATGACGGCAGCGAATCTCTAGAATATAGAGACAGCGAAAATTGGTTAACAGCTTGAAAGGCACAAAATGGCAGGCAAAGCAAAATCGGTTTATTTGACTATAAATCCAAAAGGTGAATTTAAAACGGTATTCCACAAGATGTTCTTTGATGCCAAGGCATACAATGAATATATTAAGTCGGATGAATTCAAGGCCAAATGGCCTGCAGAACAGTTTGATTTTGTAAAAGAAACTTATTAATGAAAGGAGGCAGATATGCCCAGTGTATTCTTAGTAAGCGACACGCACTTTGGACACACAGGTGTATGCCGCTTCACTCGTAACGATGGTGTTACAAAATTACGTCCGTGGGATGATGCAGATGAGATGGATGAAGCCATGATCATGGCTTGGAACGAACGGGTAAAGCCCACTGACAAGGTCTATCATTTAGGTGACGTTGTGATCAACCGCAAGTCATTAAAGACATTAGCTCGCTTAAACGGCGACAAGGTATTGATTCGAGGCAACCACGATATCTTTAGAGACGATGAGTATCGTATGTACTTTAGAGAACTTAGAGCTTATCACGTGATGAACGGTATGATCCTTAGTCATATTCCGTTACACTCGGATTCGTTAGGGCGGTTTGGTGTTAACATTCACGGTCATACTCACGCAAATCGTGTGCGTAAGGCTCGTGGTGTTGATGCTAGAACTGGAGAAGTTTTATACAGCGATGAGAACGATATTCGTTATCATTGTGTATGTGTGGAACAGACTCCGGATTTTGCTCCTATCTTGTTTGAAGATGTGTTAAAGCGTATTGAAGCAGAAGGTGGTGCAGTAGGCTTTAAAAGCGGTAACGGACCCACAATGTAATTATAGTATTACTTAAATAGGACCTTCGGGTCCTATTTTTTTGACTCTGTAAAGGGTATTTAGAAAACTACCAACGGCATAAATAATATAATAACAATAAAGCTCCAGGAGTTTAAATATGCCTTTACAGATTCGCAGAGGGACCACTGCACAACGACTTGCAATCACACCATTGACTGGCGAGCTGATCCTTGATACTACCACCGGACAATTATTTGTGGGTAATGGAACCACATTAGGTGGAGCCACTACTACCGGTATTTCTACAGAAGATGCAGCAGATGCAGCAGCCTCGTTATTTACATCAGGATCGCATTCTGGAATTACTTTTGCTTATAATGACGCAGTAGGTCGAATAGATGCCACTGTTACTGTGACAGCTACAGGTCCCTTCGATGGTGATTTAACAGGCAGTGTTTTTGCTGACGATAGCGGTCTGTTAGTAGATGGAGTTAGTGGTAAAATTGTGGGAACAATTGATACCAATAGTGTAACTATTTCTAAGGAAGTCAACACTATTGGATTAGATTTCCGTAGATATATAGGATCTGTAGGATCTACAACAATTACGCCTGATACCGCAATTCTTGGTGGAATAAATTTTTACGGACAATCCGGTGCCGGCGATAGCGCATTAGGTGGTGTCGCTGCGTACATACAGAGTTTTGTCAATGGAACACCTGCTGGCGGATATGTTCCCGGAGCCATAGACTTTCACGTTCAACAACTTGACGGCGTAGATAATCCTATCTTAAGACTGTTGGGTGGGCAGGGTTATATAATTTTAAATGAAGCTGTACGACTTAACTCAGATAAAGTTTCCACAGACGGAATTCAATTTATGCTGCGCCAACATCATAGTACTGTTGATGCAAATAATTTTAGTTTTTATAGAGGTAGAGGAACTGAACTGGCACCTGAGGCCATTCAAAACGGTGATGATATCATAGACATTGCCTTTGGTGGATATACTGCTTTTGGAGTATACGGAATTGGAGCATCATTATCTGCTATTGTAGATGGCACTGTGAGCACCAACGTTGTTCCTACTAAATTAGTATTTAGAACACACAACGGAGTATCAAGTGCAGAAAGAATTACTATCGATAAAACAGGTGCTTTGCTTTGTACACAATCTATTCTAACAAGTGCAGGTGGTATTGGATACACCACTGGTGCAGGCGGCACAGTATCTCAAGGTACTAGCAAGAGCACCACTGTTGTTTTGAGCAAATTAACAGGCGAAATTACCACATTCTCTGATCTTTTGGCAGCTGATAGTAGTGCGGTCTTTACATTAACTAATACCCTTGTTACTTCATCCGATCACATAATAGTTTCACATATTAGCGGAGGCACTTTAGGTGCATATAATATCTGCGCAATTAGCGGAACAGGAAGTGTTACCATTACTATAAGAAATATTACCGCTGCTGGCTTAACCGAAGCCCCAGTTCTAAAATTCACAGTTATCAAATCAGTTACATCTTAAAATAAATTCATCAGATGTAAATATCTGATGAATTTAAAACATCCTTTGTTGTCTAGTAAATATGGTTGCTGGGCAAGTCTACCTTCAAAAAAACTGTTTTCATCAAAACTTGATGCATTAAAGTATGCCAGTCAAACTAACGAGTCAATCTATTTTTATTTTCACGATCATATTTGGGATAATTTTGATAGAACACTTTTGGGGAGAATTCCGTTATCTACACTGTACAAAGAAAGAGCACAACAGCTGAGAGAAAAGTATAGCCATTTAGTTTTACATTATTCCGGCGGAGCAGATAGTCACAACATCTTACATACATTTATTACTAATAATATCAAATTAGATGAAATCAGTGTACGTTGGCCTAAACCTTTAAGAGACGGAAAGTTTTATACCCCAAATACCAAAGACACGTCTGCTAGAAATGCTGTCAGCGAATGGGACTTTGCGATTAAACCAACACTTGATTGGGTAGCTTGCAACAGACCGGATATTAAAATAACTATTGTAGACTATGTAAGTGATCTTGCTCAGAATCTAACAACCGTCGAACACATAGAATCTAGAATCGTTTCAATGAATGTTAATCGAGGAGGTTTTGCAACTCTAGCAATGTGGGTCGATCCAGCAACCGAAATTAATATTTCTCAAACAACTGTTTCAAATACTGCACACATATTCGGAATAGATAAACCCATTTTAACGTTAAAAGATAATAATATCTGTGTTCAATTTATGGATGCTGTTTTTGAAAATTCTTTAATTCCAGAAAGTAAAGTAGAAGAAAGAGTAGAACCATTTTATTGGAGTCCTGACTTTCCTATATTAGCGTTAGAACAAGCATATCAATCGGCATTGAGTTTTAAACATAGTAAAGAATTAATGTCATTAATTGAACACTCAACAACTCTTACCCCATCAGATATGTTAAAAAGATTTGAAGAACAGAGCAACATACAGAAAAAAATACTATACAAAGACTCGTGGAATATAAATACCTTTCAAGCAGGTAAACCAAATGTTGCGAGGAGCGATTGGTATTTTTGGTTATACGAAAATAAAGAATTAGAACCGTTAAGAAATAATTGGACACAGGCGTTTAATAATTTAATAGAAGGTATTGATCAAAGACTGTTACTCACGGCCTCTTTTGAAAATTTATCAATACCTTCCATTAGGCCAGTTCGAACTAAACCGTTTCCTATATTATCGCTAAACTCACAATAAGCTGAGGTATTTTTCTTTCTTAATACATAAGTGTATAAATTTAAATTAGAGGTATCATGATCAAAAAATTATTTTTTTTATTAGCTTGTTTTTTAATATCAATATCTGTGTATGCAGATCCTTATAAAACAATTCCAAAAACTGTGCAGTTTCTTATTCCCTACGGCCCAGGCGGAGTGGTAGATGTGCAGTATAGACATTTTGAAAAATTCTTAGCCACTAAGGGAATTACCCTAGTTGGGGTATACAAGCCCGGAGCAAACAGTACTATCGCTGCTAGGGACCTTATGGATAGTCCCAAGGATGGGTCAGTCCTTATGTTAAACTCTACCAGTAATCATTGGCTTGCAGAGCAAAGAATTGGTAAAAAATTTGCAGAGCCAATAACAACCACAGGCGGGAGTACTAATGCTATCATTACATATCCCGGTAGTAAGTTTGAAAAGTATGATGAGTTTGTTCGAGCATTGCAAGCCGGAGATCAAGATATTAAAATTGGTTGGCATTCAGTAGCAAGTCTTTTAAATATTAAACAGATGGCTGACAAATTAAATGCTCCGCAGCCCCTAACTATTCCCTACAAAACGTCCACAGACTCTAGCAGAGACGTAGCAGGAAAACATCTATCAATGGCCATTGTTCCGATGGCCACAGCCAAGCCCCTGTTGGATTCAGGACAAGTTACGCTAGTTTTTGGATTCTCCCCTGGTAATGCCGATATGCTTCCGACGGGCACAGTTGATATTAAAAAACGAGTAAAGGGTTGGCAGCACGGTGAATTATTTTTTGCTAGCTTACCTGTAGGTACCAGCGACAGTGTGACTAAAGCGTGGAGCGAGATTTACAAAGAATACCTCAATTTAAAAGATACCGACGAAACATTTAAAAAGAATTATTTCAGTAAAGATGTAGGTGGACCAGAGTATGTCTATGACACTGTAAGTAAGCAGGCTGAAGCATTGAAAAAATATAAAGTAGAGGCTAAGTAATGAAACAAATAGATTACAAGCCTAGACCGTGGAAAGCAGGGGTACTACCTCCAGACGATGCTAATAGACCTAGATGTCGAGTGCTGTATTGTTATGATGGTGTTACTGGTATGCCCGATGAAGACGAAACCGATTCAGTTGATTGGTTGATTGTTATAGGTTACGAAACTAAGGAATAATATGGAACCAAAAAACTACGAAGCTAGAGCAAAGTATAAATCATTACCACTCGACTTTCAATATCAAGGTGCTGAAAAATATGAAAGTAATTTTGAATATATTAAAGAAAATTACAGCAGTTATCACTTTGACAAGTGGAAAAAAGAAGAAGAAGGTGAATGGTGGAATCAACTTGGACGTTTTGAATTAGACCCATCTATTGACGAAATGCTTCCTTGGCTAATTGAAAAATCTAAGGAGGTAGGGTGGAATGATCTATCTAAGATAGGAGCTCATCCTGGATTTCCAGGCGGCGTCAGTCCACTATATTCTCAAGAAGAGTATGATAGAGTCGCCAGCGGAGTAGAAACAGACTTTGTACAAATGGTTCCTGAACCAGATATGGTTAACATTCCTGCATTACAAAAAATGGGAGAGTACTGGAAATTTAAAAGACTGCGGACACGAGTACACGTTCAGTTTCCAGGTCAGTTGTTTTCAACACATGTTGATAAACTATGGCACCGAAATCCACCAGCACCCCATAAAATGTGTAGGATGGTTATTTTCTTGCAAGATTACGAACCAGGCCAGTTGATGGTCTACGGCAATTCTGTATTAACGCAGTGGCGCAAGGGAGATGTACATATTTTTGATACCCTTAACATTCCACATTCTACCGCTAATATGAGTTACAGTCCTAGAGCCGTGATGATTATAACCGCAGCAAGAACAGATGAAAGTGATGAAATTTTAAGAAAGTGTACAGCTGATACTATACATCGTATATAAATTGTTTTAAAATATACTCGTCGACTTCAAAGGCCTCTAGGACATTTGTTTTAGGGGCTTTAATTATATCAGTTAGTAGATATTGATTAGTAGTACTGATACCCCAATTAATGTTAGGACTAACAGCCGCGCAATGTAGTAGAGATGATGTTGCTATTCCGGTCTCTGCCACTTTTGCAGAAATATTAATCTCCATCTCTAACTTGTGAGCTATGGTAGCTGCTTCAGCAACATACAACGGTCCGCATAGTTTTATATTTTTTAAATTGATACCCTGTCCAGCGTTTTTATTTTTAATTTCGATAATTGATTCTTTACTAGAAACAGATTCATCCATACATATAGGAATATTTAATTTTAAAGATGCTGTTTGATCGATATTTTCTAAAGGCTGTTCTAAGAATAATAAATTTACTGATTTTATTTCTTGTATGTATAATTTTAAATCTTCTATAGTTAGTCCAGTATTTGCATCAACACATAATTGAGAGCTGCTTCCTATGATCTGTCTAATTTTATGGGTATGATCAATTTCTTCTAAGACAGAATACTTTCCAATTTTTATTTTAAAGAAATCAATTCCATTGTCTCGCATAACCCCGGCTTCTTCTAAATCTTCTTCTAGGGTTTTATTACCCAAAATTACCATACTTTTAAAATTGTCTCTCCGCTTTTCTCCTAATAAACTGTGGAGTGTAACACAATGAACTTTACTGTAGAGATCCAGAAGAGCTGAATTCATTGCAGACTTTGCTCCTGTATTTCCGTAGACTGATTTGTTAATTAACGAAGATAATAATCGATAATCTTCTATAGATTTTCCAATTACGATTGATTTAAAGAACTTTTCAACAACAGCCTTCATCCCGGGAAGTATATCCCCGGTCATTCTAGGCGCAGATGCTGCTTCTCCCCATCCCACTATTCCGTTAGATTCAACTCTAATTATTAAATTTTCTGCATGAGTCAAACACCTGCCTGACATATACATGGGTTTTTTTAAAGGTATCGAAATTGGAATGATTTTTAAACTATCAATTTTAAAGTTCATACTATTAATTATGCAGATAAATAACTATGGGATTTTTATTAACGGAGAAAATAACAATGGCATATAGAGTTCTAAGCAGATATCACAGACCGAGTCCATCAGTTGAATGGCACGTTGGTAAAATATATGATCAAGCATTAAGCGATCAAATCGTGGAAATGATGTATACCGAGTTTCACGGACAAAAAAATAGAACGGTATCTGAACCAGATAATCTTACATTGGAGATAGAATTCATTTGGAATAGTCAAGCAGTGTATGAAGATTGGGCAGGACGTTCTATTATCATACAACAACAGCAATTGATTGACAACTACAATACATCTGTAGGCGTCACTGCTGACCCAAAAGAAAAAACAGAAATTTAATTTTCCCCCCAAGGGTTGTCCATCATAAATACTTTCCTCATGGAAAGATATAAAAATTGGATGACCTTTAGTTTTGACGGAGTAAAAAATTCTTCAAAACAAACTAATAAATCAGTATTATCCCTTCATTTTGATGTTCCCGACGACACAAAAGTTATGTCGTACCACAATGCATTGAAAGAAAATGCAAGAGCTATGAGGGATTCATTTGCTGAACCATTTGATGTTTTGTTGTCTGGGGGCATAGACAGCGAAGTTATGGTTCGTACTTTTAAAGATTTGGGTATAGCACATAATACATTTATTTTTAGATACGAAGATGATCTAAATATCCGAGATATTAATTCTTCAATACAAATCTGTCAGTCTCTAAATATACCTTACAAAATTATAGACTTCAATTTATCTAAGTTTTATGAACAAGATGCTCTAGTTATATTTGAAAAAACTTTAGTTCCGAACGTAGCTTCCTTGTCTAGAATTAAATGGCTAGACTACCTAGACAATATTCCTGTATTTGGGGAAGGTGAACCGTATTGGAAAAGAGACTTGAGCGGAGATTATACAAAAAAATCTGATTGGTCTTTACATTTGAGCGAAAGAGAAATGTTTATTTCTCTAAATGCTCATTACATTAATAGGCCAATAATAGGAGAATGGTATCAATATACTCCTTATATTATGGCACGTTATTACCAAGAACCGTTGATACAAAATTTGTTAGACGATAAATTAATAGGTAAAGAAAGCACGTTATCCAGTAGATTGCCCTTACATAGGCAATATTGGTCAGATATTGTAGAAAAATTAAAGCTAACAGGCTACGAAGGACCGACAGGAAAGCCGTTAG
>Ga0181358_1000444_pt1 | contig 18477 bp, 25 predicted proteins | sample Fa13VDMM110SD_FD_130096 | JGI IMG/M metagenome (GOLD analysis project Ga0181358, IMG submission 130096) | Freshwater viral communities from Lake Michigan, USA - Fa13.VD.MM110.S.D | ecosystem: Environmental > Aquatic > Freshwater > Lake | place: USA: Michigan | collected 2013-09-24 | reverse complement strand
TGAAGATCCTCGTGGGGTTCTGTTTGAACATATTATTGGAGGTGATTCAAGTGATGGTGTGCCTAATATGCTTAGTGACGATGATACTTTTGTTACGGACGGTAAGCGACAGGTCCGAATGACGCAAAAGCGAATTGATCAACTAAAAAAAGATTCGGAGAACTCTTCATTTTTTGAGGATCCTAAATACATCCGGAACAGTACTCTTATTGACATGAATAACATTCCACAAGATCTTCAAGACAAGATCCTAGAAACTTATCAATCACAGCAAGGAAAGGGCAGAGAAAAGCTGCTCCAATATTTTATGGACCATAAACTTAAGACTCTTATGCCAAATCTAGAGGAATTTTGATGTACACTCCTGAACCGGAATCTGAATACGAGCGTTGGAAGCGTGAACAAAAAGAACGAAAGCAAAAACGAAAGAAGCGTCCACGCAAGCCAAACCAACAACAATGGCTGAACGATTTAAAGCACGGTCACTCATCCGATGATGGTGACTTTGAAAATTTTGAACGATTTGAACGATAAAAGGAATTTTATATTATGACAAAAGCAACAACAACAATTTCTAAGGACACCCTGAACATTCTTAAGAATTTCAGTGGTATTAACTCTAATCTGTATGTAAAGGCGGGATCAAAGATCACAACCATGTCTCCCACCAAGAATATTATGGCGGAAGTCGAGATTGAAGAGTCTTTTGATACTGAGTTTGGTATCTGGGATCTTAACAAGCTGCTGGGTGTAGTTTCTCTGTTCCAAGATCCAGAGTTTATTTTTGATGACAAGTACATGACCATTACCGGAGCAAGTGGTTCTAAGGTTAAGTATTTTTATTCAGATCCCAAGCTGCTGTCTTATCCAACCAAGAGCATCAAGAAGATTGATGCTGTGGTTGAATTTGATCTAACCAGTGATGATTTCCGCGAACTGTCTCGTGCAGGTGCGGTTCTACAAAACCCAGATCTATGCTTCGTATCTGATGATGATGCTGTTCTTGCAGTGGTTAAGGATCTTAAGGATCCAACCTGCAACGTGTTCTCTATTCGTGTTGGAGACAACAAGGATCAAGCAGACTTCTCATTCAACTTCAAATTAGAGAACATGAAGATGTTTGACGGCGATTATCATGTAGCCCTGTCCAAGAATGTGATTGGTCAGTTTACTCACGCCAGTCGTTCTCTAACTTACTGGGTTGCTATGGACGCAACCAGCACTTACAAGGAATAAAATGCTAACATCAAACAATTCAGTTGGTCTGCTGGTAGAAAAGTATCGTCCAGCAATCATTGATGATTGTGTTCTGCCTAAGAGTCTTAAGGATACTTTTAACAGTATTGTTGAATCCGGGGAATGTCCTAATCTGCTGCTAGCAGGCAAGCCAGGTATGGGCAAGACTACGGTTGCTCGTGCTCTCTGTGCTCAATTGGGTGCAGATTATATCCTGATCAACTGTTCGGAAGACGGTAATATCGATACTCTGCGAACCAAGATCAGGCAGTTTGCCAGCACGGTTTCTTTGTCTGAAGATGCCAAGCAAAAGATTGTAATCCTAGACGAGTTTGATTACTCTAACGCTCAAAGTATTCAGCCAGCCCTCCGTGGAGCAATCGAGGAGTTTGCCAAAACTTGTCGGTTTATCTTAACCTGTAATTATAAAAATCGAATTATTGAACCGATTCATTCTCGTTGTACAGTTATTGACTTTAACTTCCCAACCAAGGAACGTCCAGAACTGGCCAAGCAGTTCCTGGACCGTTGCCAAGGCATTCTAGAAGAAGAAGGCATTGAATACGACAACAAGGTGCTGTCCAAGGTTGTGGTTAAGTATTTTCCGGATTTTAGGCGAACTCTGAATGAACTTCAACGTTACTCTGCGGCAGGCACTATTGATATTGGAATTTTAAGTACTGCTGGCGAACTGAATGTCAAGGAGCTTATGGGGTTCTTGAAGGCAAAGAACTTTACAGAGATCCGTAAATGGGTAGCCAACAATCTAGACAATAGCCCCCAAGACATCTTCAGGAAGGTCTACGATGGCTTATACGAGTTCCTAGAGCCTGCTAGCATCCCTCAAGCGGTGGTTATCATTGGCGAATATCAGTACAAGACTGCTTTTGTGGCTGATCAAGAGATTAATTTATGTGCATTTATGGTGGAACTAATGATGAATTGTGGATTTAAAGAATGAAGCCGTTTGACTTCTTAAATTCCATAAATCAAACCAAAATTTCTTTGATGGATGAAGATCCTGGTTGCGAACGAGAATATATTTCATTTCTTGCTAATCGAGGTCTTTCTTACTTCTCAGACACCATCTTTTTAGCCAACGAGATGAACCGTCTGTCCGGTCTGGACAAGAAGATGCAGTTTGACTTTCTACGTATATCAGTTCGACCACGTAAGAGATTCAGCAAGTGGATCAAAGACGAGTCCAATGACCGTATAGACGCTTTAAAGACCTTATACGGATACTCTCACACCAAGGCTAAACAAGTAGTAGACCTGATCAAACAAGAAGATTGGAATGAAATATTTGCTATTTTAGACCAAGGTGGCACAAATACTAAAAATCCTAAATAATTCCGTATTATTAAATTTTTAATGAAAGCGGAATATAATGGAACCCGAAGATATTTTTGATGGCCTTGGAGTTGAAATTAAACTAAAATCTAAAGACGATTTTCTCAAGGTTAAGGAGACGCTTACCCGAATGGGTGTGTCGTCCAAGAAAGAAAAAAAGCTGTATCAAAGTTGTCATATCCTACACAAACGTGGCCGATACGCCATCATGCATTTCAAAGAGATGCTTGATCTAGATGGACTAGAAACAGATATAGACGACACAGATCTTGGCCGACGTAACATGATTGTAAAGCTTTTGGTAGAATGGGGTCTGGTAGAAGCTGTAGATCCAGACGAGTACAAAGAACCAATTATTTCTTTGGCTCAACTAAAAATTATTCCCCATAAAGAAAAGAAAGAATGGCAATTAGTGCCTAAATACCATATAGGAAACTCTTAATTATGCAAACCGAAGTGATTTCTTTTTATAGTGATATAGACAGTAAAACTTATTACAGCGACCACGCAAAACGATTAACACAACAGTTAACTCGTTTTAATGTGCCTCATGATATACGCGAAAAGCCATCGCTAGGAACGTATCAAAAGAACTGTTTAAGTAAACCTGCGTTTATCTACCAATTATTAGTAGAAAAACAAAAACCGATTGTATGGTTAGATATCGATTCTGATGTTCGTAAATCGCTCAACGTTTTTGATCAGTTTGAAGGAAATGCTGATGTGGTTGTTTCGTGCGCCACTAATAAATTACACGCAGCCAAAGCGTCTCCAATTTATATTTCATTTAATTCTAAAACATTAGATTTTTTACAACACTGGATGTTTATGGCTCGTCAAATGATGAATACCGGTCAGTGGTTCGATCACGAAGCTCTTATAGGAATTCTTCATACTTTTTATCAACAAGAAGGATTTAGAATGAAATTTATTGGGCCAGAATACTGTGTTTGGCCGGGTAACGAAAATGAAAATTCAGTTATAGTGATGGGCTTGGCTGATGTTGATTCTAAAAAAGAAGCCCTAAAAAATTTAGGAATGAATGAGGATTTAATAGCATGGCAGAGTCCAGGTACAAAGTAAGAGGAATTGGATTACCGTTTGAAGCTCAATATTCATCTTGCTCAAACATAAAACCACAAAAATTTGATTGGTGTTTAGATTCTGGAGATTATAATATACATGTTGATCAGGGATTATTATTTCAACCAGATAATTTAATACCAAAAAATAAAAGATACGGTTGGATTTGTGAATCTAGAAATATTGTTCCTAATGTATATAATTTTTTGATACACAATCATAAAGTTCTTTTTGAAAATTTTTATACTGCAATTTACACATGCGATCAATCTTTATTAGATTTAGATTCTCGTTTTAAATATTGCCCAAATGGAAGTAATTATCCTTGGATAAGAAAAGCAGAATGGGGAATATATGAAAAAACAAAAATATGTTCTATGTTTGCTTCTCCTAAAGTATTTACAGAAGGACATGTGTATCGTCATAAGGTAGCTAAAATGGCTATTGATAAAGGATTTGATGTATTTGGAGGAGCACACGGAACTACAAGAACAGTAATAGATCCAATGAATCCTTGGAATACAAAGTTAGAAGGTATTGGTTATTATATGTTTAGTATAATTATAGAAAATGGTAATTATGATACGTATTATACAGAAAAAATAACAGACTGTTTTGCTACTGGAACTATACCAATATATTGGGGAACAAAAAACCTACCAAGCCAATTTGATCGAGACGGTATAATATGGCTAGAAGAAGGCAAAGAAAACGAGATATTAAATTCTTTAAATGAAGATGTATATAAACAAAAACTTAAAGCAATCAAAAACAATTTAATTGCTTTATCGTCTCTAGAAATAGCAGACGATTGTTTGTTTGGAGAAATTACTAAATGATAACTTTTTCTTTTATAGGAAATTACGGTCGTTTAGGTAATCAGATGTTTCAGTATGCTGGAATAGTTGGAATTGCTAAAAAGAATGGTTATGATTACTGTTTTCCATTAAAAAATACACAAATACCAAATTGGTTTAATATAACAGCAAAAGACGCGCTTTATCAGTGCCAGCGAGCACATTTAGAAAAGTTTGGGTTTGAACCAGCAGTATTTCAGTTACCAGACAATATAGATTATTCTGGTTATTTTCAAAGTGAAAAATACTTTCAACATTGTTCTGATTTTATTAAAAATGAATTTACTTTTAAAAATAATATAAAAGAAAAAGTAGATAATTGGTTTAAAAATAAAGAATATGTTTCCGTCCATATCAGACGAGGCGATTATTTAATTATACAAAATATCCATCCTGTTGCTTCCATAGAATGGTATCGTGAAGCTATGTAACAGTTTCCTGATAAAAAATTTTTATTGTTTAGCGATGATCCTGATTGGTGTAAACAAACATTTCCAGAACATGAATTTTCTCCTTTTAACAATGAAGGAGAAGACATGTATGCAATGAGTAAATGCCAAGGACACATCATCACTAATAGTTCTTTTAGTTGGTGGGGAGCATGGTTAGGTAAAGGAAAAACCATAGCACCAAAAACTTGGTTTGGTCCTGAAGGTCCACAAGATTGGCAAGATATATACTGTAAAGATTGGATAATTTTATAATATGAAACCATTAATATTTAATGCTGATCATTTAATACCATTACAAACAATAAAAGATTTACCAGAATCTTATGAAATTCATTTTAATAGGTTTGGAAATAATCAAGGAATTGATGGTCCTGTTAATTTTTTTTCTGACGCATCTAATAAGTTTTTTGTGGACATAAACGAACCTCCGCATCCTGTTTGTACCATGACAGAAAGAGCAGAAGCAGTAATCGCTAATCAAAAACATTATACTGCAATCATAACATCTAATATTGATATTTTAAATAACTGTGTAAATTCTATAAAAATGCCATATGGAACAACCTGGTTAAACAAATCAAAAAATAATCACAGAGATGCAATTGGTATTTTTACTGAAGATTTGGGAAAATTAAAAAAAGAAAATACACTTAGTATGGTGTGTACATCACACACGAAACATAAAGCATACGAAATCAGGCACGCAATATGGAATTATAAAGAAAAAATTCCAGCCAAATTAAAATTTTATTCTTCTACTAGATATCCTGTGCCAAATAGTGAATTTCTTCCAGATGATGATAAAATAAATTTATTTTATTCAATGTATTCTGTGGCCACAGAAAATTCAAGTATATTTAATTATTTTACTGAAAAACTTATAGATTGTTTGATTACAAAAACTATACCAGTGTATTGGGGATGCCCAAATATAATGGAATATTTTGATACTAGTTATTGGATAAATGTTAAAGATACTTTAATATTCAATTATACGGAAGAATATTATTATAATAATTTACATAAAATTAATAATAATTTTGAAAAAGCAAAAGAATATTGTAAACCTATGTTAGATAGAATATTAGCAGCAACTAAGGAAATAAAATGATTATAGATATAGAAAAATTAAATATTCATTCAAATGGTGTCATACAAATTGGTGCACATCACGGCCAAGAACACAAAACTCACAAAAAAATAGGATGTACAAAATTTTTATATTTTGAACCACAAAAAGATGTGTTTAAAATTTTAAAAGAAAATATTGAAAAAGAACAAACAGAACAGGATTTTATAAAATTATATAATTATGCTCTAGGTGAGACAATCTGTATTATGGAGATGTATAAAGAAAGAGATAATACGGGCCAAAGTAGTTCTTTACTGGAACCTTATCTTCATCTAGAACAATATCCCGGAATAAAATTTACAGAAAAAGAAGCAGTAGTTGTTAAGCCTCTAGACGTAGTTCTACAAGAAGAAAATTTAAATCCACAAGATTATGATTTTTTAAATATAGATGTTCAGGGTTATGAATTGCAAGTGTTAAAAGGTTGCAAGAATCAACTACAATATGTTCATACCATTATGTTAGAAGTAAATAGAGCTCCAGTTTATAAAAACTGTGCTATGGTATACGAAATAGACGATTTTTTAGCACAATACGGATTTAAAAGAACAATTACACAATGGGCTGGTGGTATTTGGGGAGATGCAATTTACACTAAGGAGCCGCAATGACACCTTTTGTAACTTATTATTATGATTATAGCGATTCAAAGTATTATGAAAAAGCAGCAAATAATTTAAATCAACAGATACAAAATTTAGGAGGAGAGCTATTAGTTTATAATCCTGAACTTTCTGAAAGCTATAATATTAACTGTTTGCAAAAACCAAGATTTATCTTGAATACTCTACAAGAATTAAAGCAAGATATTATCTGGATAGACGCAGATTGTCATATGAATTCTCTGCCAACAGAAATGGATTCTATACAAGAAGACATAGGTTTAGTTATACGAACTCATGACATGAAAACTCCACACAGTGCAATCATTTATTTTAAATATAACGACAAAGTGTTGTCGTTTGTTAAAGAATGGTTGGATAAATGCGAAGCAGAAATAGAGAATGTAAACATGGGGAAATACGATGGAGGAGATCATTGTAAGTTAATAGAAACTTTTAATAATAGAACCGATTTAACATACGCGCTATTTCCTCCGACAATAGCATCATCAAATGATAGACGCTCTAAAATATTAATAGGAATTAGTCCTGGTGGTTGGGGAGTAGAAACAAGAAAAGTAAAATGAAAACTATTAATTGCATAAACACCAAGCATCTTGGTGATTGTATACAAACGATTCATTTTTTAATAAATGCATCTGAAAAAAATGATGTGATATTTAATTTTATTTGCAATCCAACATATCATAATCAATTACAAGAATTATTAGTAAATCATAAAGAGCAGATACGTTTAATAAATTTTATTAATCCCGCAGAAACTTGCATAGAAATGTGGGTTGCTGGATACGGTAATTACGGAAAAATAAATGAAGAGTCTATTAAAATAAACGGTTATTTAGATCAGGCTACTTGTTTTCTTATGCATTGGATTAATGTTTCAGATATAATGAACATTAAATGTCCGTTTGCCACTAAAGCTGATTTAATTTTTAATCAGTCTGTATTACAAGAAGAATGCAAACACAACCAACAATACGATTATCTTTTTATAAACAGTCAACCTTTAAGTTTATTATATGAAAACTTCAACGAAGAAAGTGTATCATTTTTACACAAACTAAAAGCAAACAATAAAACAGTAATAACAACTAAAAAAATTGAAAACTATCCGTGCACATTAGATTATGGTCTAACAGTAGTCGAAATAGGAAAACTGGCAAAAAACGTTAAAAATATAGTTTCAGTAAATACTGGTCCTTTGCACTTAACTATGAATGAATGGTCTTTGCCTCGTATAAATACTTTTACTATGTGGTCTCCCAGTGAGACGTTTGGTTATAATGATAAATTTAAAACAGTAAAAAGTTTAGGAGAATTAGATGAGAGTAATTTTTAGTATTATTTTAAATGGTTTGCATCACTTATTACACAACGATCAATATAAATTTATTTTAAATAATTGTGATAATTGGATTGTTGTTGAAGGAGCATCACAACCAAACGGCAGTACAGCTTGGTGTAAACCTTTTCCTAACGAATACCATAATAATGGAGGAAGTACGGACGGTACTCGTGAGTTTTTATCTGAACTAGCTCAACTAGAAAATAAACTAATATACGTTCCATCAAATGGTTTTTGGGAATCTAAAGATGTTCAAGTTAATAAAGCTATAGAAGAACTTAAAAAAATAACAGATAAATGTTTTCTTTGGGAATTTGATATAGACGAACAGTGGTCATCAGAAGCAATGGATCAAGCAGAAAAAGAGTTAATAGAAAACAATTTAAAAACAGGAAAATTTAGAGCAGATTGTTATGTTGGTAAGAATCTATTAGCTGTAGGAGAGTGGGGAGAAGCATTTAATGGTGGATATAATAGACTCTGGAACTGGGAGGGAGAGCGATTTGCTCGCCATGAACCACCACTATTAGAAGGAATATTAGATGAACGATCCGCAATTTTAACTCCCAGATTCAATCATTACAATTATTATTTCGAAAAGGATGTTAAGTTTAAAGATCTTTGGTATAGCGGCCACGAACAAATACACCATCGTTGGAAACTAATAAATGCTCTACCAAAAGAACAATTTCCAATACACATTTCAGCATTAATAACTGGTGGTTGGGGTCGGACAAATAGTGGTATAATATGGAAAGATATTTAAATTATGTTTAAAGAAATACACCTTTTTAATGATTGGCACAACGGAGACATACATTTGTCTCGTGGAATTATAAAAAATGTAATGCAGCATTATCCTGAAGCAATTTGTTTCTTTCACCATAAACATGGAAATAAATCATTACAAGATCTGCCTGTAATTTATTCGGAAGAAATAATAGATTATCCTGATATAGTAACTATAATAGATGATAAATTGTATATTAATACATGGATGGGTAAATTCCTTCCAAATGGTAAACAATTATGCTCATGGGGATGTAATTGCGAATCAAATAAACAATTATTAAATCATATTTTAGAAGTTCTTGGGAAAAATAAATTTCCAATAAATGAATTAGATCTTATACCATTTATTGATTTTTCTAAATTTGATATAAAAAATATTAATGATTTTTTGAAGAATAATACAAATAAAAAAATATTAATATGTAATGGTGATACAATGTCCGGACAAAGTTATAATTTTTCATTTGCTCCATATGTAATGAATTTAGCTATACAATACGAAAATATAAATTTTATTTTGACCCAAAAAGAAAATATAGTTAAAAATAACATATTTTATACTGATGATATTATAAAACAACCTAAATCGGATTTAAATGAAATTGCATTTTTAGCTTTAAATTGTGATATAGTAATAGGACGTGGTTCTGGTCCTTTTGTGTGTTCACAAATATTTGAATCATTAACGGATGAAAATAAAACTTTTATTTCATTTTCAAATAAAAGATTTGAATCATTCTTAACAGAAAAAACAAAATGTAATAAAGTTTGGTCTAATAATTATTCTCCAGAAAATATTATGAATGTGTTGATTACAGAACTAAATAAATTAGAAGGATAACTATATCATGTATATAATAGCTGGCTGTAATACAAAAAATGGAACAATTGGTGATGACTCAGCAAGAGGAGAAGAATATTTTGAATTAGGTTGGGAATTAGTATTGACTCGTCTATGTGTAGTATCTGGATTAAAAAGTAAGTTATTTGATCCGGAAAAAGATACTATAGTAACAATAAACACAAGACAATTTTTATATAGTGGATTGTTTAAAAACGTGATATCATATCAAGAATTTTTAACATTAAATGTAGATAAAAATCAGGTTTATGATTTAACGCTTGATGTTGGTAATTGGGTGGTTTATAATAAACTAGATACTACCGCTAACAAATTATGGACATCACAAAAAGATTTTATAAATTCTAACTATCTTTATACACTAAAAGATACTCCGGAAATAGGAAAATTTAATCTAATAGATACAAAAAACATTCTCAAAGACAATAATGATTTTTGTTGTATGGTTGTTAGAAAACGAGATCACGTTCCTGGAAGAGGACTATCTGATCAGCAACTAATCGACTGTTTTAATAGATTATATGATAAAAAATATACAACGTATATAATGGGCAAAAGTGCAGAATCATATGAAAATAAAGAAAAAAACATATATCATATCTCATTACAAGAAATGACTTCGTTAATAAATGATCCAAATTGCAAGGGATTAATAACTCCTTTATCCGGTGGAGGGATGATTAGATTTTTTACAGGTGTATGTCCAATGATTACTTTTGATATGACCGGCCACTATTCAGATACTCATCCATTAATGTGGGGAAATCCAATTAATTTTACAGGATTATCTTCATCTAATTGGAAATTAGTTAGAGGATATGAACCAAATATTTTAAATTTTATTTAATCATGAAAACTAAAATAGGCGCAAATCCAGGAAGTAGTGGTTTGGGGGATGTAACACTAATGACTGCTGTGTGTAAACATTTTCCAAATTTAACAGTTCAATTACACCCAGACTATGAAAAACTTGCCTTTTTATTTAAAGGTATCTGTGAAAAGGTAGAGCTAACAGTAACACCAGTACACACTAAAGGATTACGAATTCCTAATGTTACGTATAGTGAACGTATGCTTAGAGAATTTGATTACTGGGGAGATGATACCACTCCATTCATATTTACTGACAGTGAAAAATATATCAAAGCACGAGAAAAAATAAAAGACATTAAAAAGCCAATTATTGTTAAATATAATTGCTCTAAACGTTGGAGTCATGTTAGACAATATAAATTTGATTATGTTCAAAACGAAGTAAATAAATGGATAGAACAAGGATTTACTCCAATACAAACTGGTATAAGTGATAATTTTACACCACTCAATGGGTGTATTCATATTGTAGATGCTCATTTAGAAGATATAGCAGCGTTATATAAAGCTGTTGGTTTGTATTTTGGAACAGATACTGGAGATCCACAATTAATGATCGCTGTTGGTGGTAAATGTGTTGTGTTGGTACCTAGTGCAAATCATTCTGGTTATAATCCAGATGATTTTTTGCACAAAACAAATAGAATATACAGACAAATTGTTCCACGAGAACATATGCTTTGGTGAAAAAATGAATTTTCTTAACAATACAATTAATAAAAATAACGAATCTATACTACATTTAGTGGAAAATATAGATTTTAAAAAATTATACAAATTATATGAGTTATTAAAGGATGAAAAATGTTTATATTTTTCTGGAGTTGGTAAAAATTACCATATAGCTAATATCATATCTTCTACATTTAATTCATTAACCATAAGATCTATTTGTGTTGATCCAGTACATGCGGTTCATGGTGATATGGGATTGATACAAGACAATTCTACAGTTATATTAATATCAAAAAGTGGAAATACAGACGAACTTTCTTTCTTCTGTGATAAAATAAAGTCTAGAAATTGTAATAGTAAAATAATATTACTTCATTCAAATAATAATGCAAAATTAAAAAAATATTCAGATTTTGATCTTTATGTTCCTTTTTTAAAGGAATGCGATCCGTGGAATAGAGTTCCTACCTGTTCTTTAATTTCCTATCTTATAGTTTTGCATAGCATTGCTATGGAAATAGTAGAGTACAAACAAGTAACAGTAAAAGAATTTTACAAAAATCATCCAGGTGGGGACATAGGAAAAAATTTAATATGAAAATTATTATTCAAGCCGGTGGTCGTGGTAGTAGGATGAACAATCTAACCACATTAAAACCTAAATGTTTAGTTCCAGTATTTGGTAAACCTATACTTTTTCATTGGTTGGACATGTATCCTGATTATGAATTTATAATTATATGCGATTATAAAAAAGAAATTTTAAAACAATACACAAATAAATTCAGACCAAATGCTAAACTTATTTTTGTTGAAACTGAAGAAAAAGGAACATGTTCTGGAGTTAAACAGGCATTAAATTATATAAAAACAAAAACTTCATTTGTATTTACCTGGTCCGACTTAATTCCTTTAGAAAAACAAGAATTTATAGTACATGATATTAGTATTGGATTAACTTCTCAAGATTGTTCTTTTCCGTGTCGTTGGAAATATGAAAACGAATTAAAAGAAGAAAATAATACAATTAATGGTGTTGCTGGTATTTTTACTATAGCAGATAAAGTATTAATACAAGACATACCAGATTCTGGTCCTTTTACTGATTATTTGGTAAATACAAAAAAACAAATTAATAGTTTTTATATAAAAAATATGGTAGATATTGGAACAGAAGAACAGTTTAAAAGGCATCATACAAATAATAGATTTTTTAATGAAGTTACAATTAAAGAAAACACAGTAACAAAACGAGCAAAAATTAAAGAATATGAAAAGTTAATACTAGACGAATTGAACTGGTACAATCATGTTGCTTCGCTTGGTTTTGAAAGAATTCCTAGAATACTTTCTTCGTCTCCATTTATTATGACCAAAATAGATGGAGTAAATCCTTTTTTACGGGAACCATCAGAATCATTTTTAAAAGATGTGTTACAAACTCTTAAGAAGTTGCATGATTTACAATCAGCTGCTGTTGATGTGTCTGAGATGACATTAGTATATAAAGACAAAACATTTGAAAGAGTAGATTCGGTTAAAGATTTAATTCCATTTATACAAAATGAAACAATTAATATAAATTCTAAAATTTATAAAAATCCATTTCATTCAAAAAATAAACAAGAGTTTACAGATAAAATTTTAAGTGTGTGTAATGTGGATATGTTTGCCCTTATTCACGGAGATCCAACATTTTCAAATATGATTTCTTCAAATAATCAAGCATACTTAATAGATCCTCGTGGTTATTTTGGAAAACAAAAATTAGTAGGTGACCCGCGATACGATTACGCAAAGTTGTATTATTCTTTTTATGGAAACTATGATAATATAAATTCAAAAAATTATTTTATTGATATTAAAGATGATTGTGTAATATTTAATATTAAAGATCACGGCTGGTCTGAACTTGAAGATGTATTTTTTAAAAACATACCTTATACTAAACAAGAAATTAAATTATTACACGTTCTTATATGGTTTTCTTTGTGCGGCTATGTAATTGAAGATTATAGTTCAATCTTATTGGCTTTTTATAATGGAGTTAAATTATATGGCGAATTATCCTAAACTAAAAAAAACTTGGATATTTGATTTAGACGGAACTTTAGTAGTTCATGGTGGTTACATAACTGGCAAAGAAGTTAAATTACCTGGAATAGATGAGTTGTTTAATAGTATTCCCAAAGATGATATGATAATAATAGTTACTGGTCGTCCAGAGAATGATAAAGAATTAACAATTAAAAATTTAAAAGAACTAAACATTCGATTTGATCATATAATATTTAATGCAGGAAAAGGTGCACGAATAATAGTAAATGATACCAAACCGAGTGGTTATAAAACTGCACATTCTTTTGGAATAACAAGAGATGCTGGTATAAATAAAGACGATCTTACATTTTTTATGGAGTTATAATGATTAAAAGTGCTTTGATTATTGGCGCAAACGGCCAAGACGCTTCTTATCTTGCAGAGTTTTTACTAGAAAAAGGTTATAAAGTTCACGGAACTATACGTAGAAACTCTGTTCCAGAATCGCAGACAACTCGCATAGAACATTTACATCAAAATAATTCTGTGACTTTGCATTATATGGATCTGATTGATCCAATCAGTGTTGATTCAGTAATTAATAAAACTCAACCAGACGAGATATACCATCTTGGAGCACAATCACACGTTCAAATTTCATTTGATCTTCCAAAATATACTTTGGATGTGAATAGTGGAGGAACACTAGCAGTTCTTGAAGCTGTTCGTAGATTTTCTCCACACTCTAAAGTATATCATGCTGCTACTTCTGAAATGTTTGGTAATTCTTGTGATCCTGATGGATTTCAACGAGAGACAACTCCACTAGTTCCTGTTAGTCCGTACGGTTGCTCTAAACTGTACGCACACACTTTGTGTAATAATTATAGAAATGCGTACGGCATATACGTGTGTTCTGGTATTTTGTTTAACCATGAATCACCCAGACGAGGAATAAACTTTGTAACAAATAAAACCGTACTAGAAGCAGTCAAAATTAAATTAGGAATGTCGGATAAACTAGTTCTGGGTAATCTACATTCTAAGCGAGACTGGGGCCATGCCAAAGATTACGTGGAAGCCATGTGGCTGATGTTACAACAAAAGACACCTAAAGATTTTGTTATAGCCACAGGAGAAACCAGATCTGTAAAAGAAATGGTGGAATATGTGTTTGGTAAATTAGGTTTAGATTTGGAACAACATTTAAAAACAGATAAAAAATTTGAACGACCAGAAGAGTTAAACTATCTTCGTGGTGATTCACAACTTGCTAGAAATATATTGGGATGGAAACCAAAATACACATTCGAATCAATGATGGACGAAATGATTGAATATTGGTTAAAGGAACTAAAATGAAGTATATTATACAAATAGGAGCCGGTAAAGGCAATGATCACGTAAATGATTTAATTAAAAATAATAAAAGTGAATATTTTGGTGTATTTGTTGAACCAAATCCATTTATTTTTAAAAATTTAACAGAATCTTATTCTTTTTCTGAACAACCATATATTTTTGAAAATCTTGCTATCTCTACTAATACTGGAGAAGTGATAATTTATTTCAATGATATAGATGGTGTATTATCAGACTCTGCGCACAGTTCTATGAATTTGTACCATGTTTTAAGACACGGAAATCCACCAGAAAGAATAACACCTAAAACAATACCTTGTATAACTTTTGAAGAACTTCTTAAAAAACATAAATTAGAAACTGTAGAAATAGAATACTTGTTTATTGATACTGAGGGACATGATTGTGATATTATTCAAAGTATAGATTTTAAAAAATATAATATAAAAAATATTTGCTTTGAAAGACTACATACAGACGGTCCTTTTAAACAGGGAGAAAAATTTGATAAAACAAAAGAATATTTAACACAATTTGGTTACCTATATAAAGGTATAAGTCCCATGTCTGATTTTGATGTATTATTTACTAAAGGATGATTTGAATAATGCCTAAATTATGTCTGTCAATGATCGTAAAGAATGAAACTCACATTATTAAAGAGTGCTTAGATACTGTTCACCAATATATTGATTATTGGATTATTGTTGATACTGGTTCCACAGACGGCACACAAGAGCTAATCAAACAATACTTTGCCGAGAAGGGAATCCCAGGCGAGCTTCATGAGCGTCCATGGGTTTCGTTCGGTGATAACAGATCAGAAGCTCTTGCTTTATGTGACGGTAAAGCTGATTGGGCGTGGATGATTGATGCCGACGATTTTATTCAAGGCAAGTTTGAATTTCCATTAAGCATTCCAGACGAATTAGACGGATGGGCACTAAAGTTTGCTCGTGGAGAGTTTGAGTGGTGGCGTACACAAATCTTCCGTACAGGTCGTGGTTGGAAATACATGGGTATTCTACATGAATACCCAACCATTGAAAACAAACAACCGAATATCGGTAAGCTGGAAGGTAAATACGCAATTGTTGCCAGAACTCTTGGTGCAAGAAATAAAGATATAACACCAGTAGAAAAGTATAAAAAGGACGCAGAATTATTGGAAGAAGCTTTACAGAAAGATCCAACCAATATTCGATACCAGTTCTATCTTGCTCAAAGTTATTTTGATTCTCAGCAGTGGGAAAAAGCAGAAGCGGCATACGTGAAACGAGTAGAAATGGGTGGCTGGGAAGAAGAACAATTTTATTCTGCTTTCCGAATAGGCATGTGCCGTGGTCTTCAAAACAAGCCGTGGTTAGAGATTCAACAAGCGTTTTTAGAAGCTTGGAATATTCGACCATCCAGAGCAGAACCTCTGCACCAAATAGCAAAAATATATCGTTTAATGGGGCATCCTCGTTTAGGGTATCTGTTTGCTAAAATGGCATTAGACTTACCGTATCCGCAAGACGATATTCTGTTCGTGTCTGCTGACGTTTATAAATATGGAATTTTAGACGAAATTGGATCTACCGCTTTTTACGCTGGAAAGCCACATCTAGGGTATTCTGCTTGTAAGAAGATGTTAACAGAGAACCTGTTACCAGAACATGAAGTGGCAAGAGTTCAAAACAATCTGAAAGAATATTTAAAGTTTTTTGAACAAACCAATCAAATGCACGTTCTTGAACAATTAGACGAACAAGCCAAAAAACAAAGTGAGAAAAGAGTAGGTTTAAAACCTGCCAATTTTCCAGCCCAATTGCCTAAAAGAAAGTTTAAACAAAGAAATACTGTAAGTAGATAAGTCATAAATACTCGTATGACAGCAAAATACGACTTATCAATCAATAAAGGTTCTAATTTTAACTTCTGGTTGCAATACCTGACAGAAGGTAATACTGGTGTAAATTTATTACCTTACACTGCAGAAATGCAAATCAAAAAATACAGAGGATCTGATCAGCCTCTATTGTTTGCAAATACCAGAGGATTAACATACGGTTATACTGGAGGATTTACTACAGGTATAGCTGGTATTGGTGGTATTTCTTTAAACAGAAATTATGATGCCACTTCTTTAACCGGTGGAATTAATATAAAAATCGATCCAAACAGCACAGAATATTTACCTTTTGGAAAATATTTTTATGATGTAAAATTAAATATAGGAACAACATACTCTCAGAGACTGCTAGAAGGTAGAGTTTCTATACAAGACGGAGTTGTGGAATGAAAATAAAAATTCGAGAAACTTCAGAAACTTTATCTTTTACTTCTGATCCAGCAGAATTAAGATATAATTTACTAAAAATAGTTCAAGTTATAAAATATATCGTTTTATATGTGAATGATTGATGGATAAATTTAAGCAATATTTTAACTTAGACAAAAAACCAACTGTTCCTTTTGAACCTCCTTTAGAGGCAAAATTAATACCGGGTCCTCGTGGTCCTATTGGACCCATGGGGCCTCCAGGTCCTCCAGGTCCAGCAGGTGAAGACGGTTGGGCAGGTCCAGCAGGCCAAAAAGGTGATAAAGGTGATCGTGGCCCAGCAGGCCCACAAGGTCCGGAAGGTCCAGCAGGCCCCCAAGGTCCTGAAGGACCACAAGGTGAAGTAGGCTGGCAGGGCGATAAAGGTGAACAAGGTGTTCAAGGTCCTGTAGGTCCGCAAGGACCAAAAGGTGATCGTGGCCCAGCAGGTCCACAAGGTCCACAAGGCGAAACAGGTAAACCGGGTATTGACGGTAAACCCGGCAAGGATGGAGCACAAGGTCCTGTAGGCCCTGCAGGACCGCAAGGTAAAGTAGGACCAAAAGGTGATACTGGAGAACCGGGCCGTGATGGTTCTGTAGGACCTAAAGGTGACAAGGGAGCCAAAGGCGATTCTGGACCTCAAGGACCAAAAGGCGATAAAGGCAATCCGGGTGCTGAAGGTCCTCAAGGACCAAAAGGTGATCCCGGCGAATCTAACATTATTTCTGCAAATTATCCGTTAGTGTTGGAAGAAGGTGAGCTTTCGTTTGATGGATCTAAATTTAAAGACGATATCACCAAACTGGTAAAAACAAAATTAGATGCTCAAACCATAGCTCAAAATTACGGATGGCTTGCATCTAGTGGTGGCGGTGCTGTAGGAATCTACAAAAACGGTGCTCGTGTAATTAAATCAGTAAACGATATTAATTTTAAAGGTACTGGAGTTACAGTTACACGAAAAGGCAAACAGGTAGATGTAGAAATTAACACTGGTGGTGGTATACCACCAGAATCTCCCCGCACAACCACTGCTTTTTTTGTTTCTACCACAAATCCAGGATTGACAGAAGCACTAATAAATGGAGACAGATGGTATAATGAGGATTTGGGTAGATTGTTTACATGGGTCGGAGCATGGATAGAATTTTAAGGATAAATATAACATATGGCAATCAATTTTCCTGATAATCCTACTTCCGGTCAAACGTATACTTATAACGGTATATCGTGGTCGTGGAATGGTACTGCATGGGAAAAGGCGATAGGAAATTACGTAAACTTTTTGAATGGTCTTACTGGTGGTGTCACTTTAGCAGCAGGTACTGGAATAACATTAACCAGTTCTGGAAAAACTATAACGGTTGCTACAATAGTTGGTGTGGGAGCTACCGGAGCCACTGGTGCAACAGGACCTCAAGGTATTCAAGGAGCTACCGGAGCCACAGGTCCTGTTGGTAATTATGTGATATCGTTCAACGGTCTTA
>Ga0181358_1000442_pt1 | contig 18510 bp, 35 predicted proteins | sample Fa13VDMM110SD_FD_130096 | JGI IMG/M metagenome (GOLD analysis project Ga0181358, IMG submission 130096) | Freshwater viral communities from Lake Michigan, USA - Fa13.VD.MM110.S.D | ecosystem: Environmental > Aquatic > Freshwater > Lake | place: USA: Michigan | collected 2013-09-24 | reverse complement strand
GCGAATGTGGCCATTTGTGGTTTGGTGGTTGTTGAGAGGCAAGGGGATGCTAACGAGATCAGTGTAGCACGCTTTTGGGTCGGTGACGGGAATCAGGATGTGGGTCATTGGGCGATGGTGGGGTGGAACGATGTAAGCATAGCACGTTTTCCTGGGGTTTATGCCTGGCTAGCCTTAGCAGCTTCCACAACCTGACGCAACCGGAACACTGTTGCACGGTCTGGCATGTGGCGATAGTCTCTAGTAACAAGGTAGCTCCCCTCATTAACAAGGTGAATAGCTTTTAGGTTTACGGTCGTTGGTTTTGGGTTAGTGTTGTCGGGAGCGCTTGTCCATAATGGTCGGGGCTTTTCTTCGGAGTCTCCCCAAGTATAGGGCTTTTTCTTTGCTAAGCAAAGGGCGGTTAACCGCCCCACATCACAACGAGAAGAGTTGGGGAATTTATTCAACGTCTAATTTGTATATATCGTTTAAAATAACGCTAACATCAATTTCTTCTTCTGGCTCATCTTCCCCGTCAACCCGAAAGTAATCATAGTAATTCTCTAGATATGTGGTCAAGTCTTCCAGTGCCTCTTCCATCGTATGGAATCCAAACCATTTCGACTCATGGTGTTTTCTTCCGAGGCTCGAAGAAGGAATTAACTGCCAAGTCCACCGATCCCAGTAATACCTGGGTTTCACAGTCATTTCTAAGCCACTGAAATTTTGTCTTAGGGGTTCAAACATTTACTCTACTTCTTAAGTGTTTCTGCCATTTGTCCCATACCAACCAGTCCCCGTAGCTTCCTTCAAAGTCCAACGGATAGGGTTTCAGCAAACTGAATCGTGCAGCTTTTTCTAGAGCGTCAAAAGCTTTGCCCTTATTTAGGAAGACGGTTATACCCCAATCCGGGGCTGCAACTTCCCCCTGAATGAATTTTGCCCTCTTATATCTACCCTCGTGAACCACTCCCCAACATCTTCCGGAGCCTTTATGAACTCTAGCGTGAGAAATCCACTTATGCCCCTGAAGATTAACCACCCGTCTTGCATCTGGAGGGACAACCAGTTCGATTAAACCAGAATCAGCTATTGCGTATGCCTGAAATTCACCCTGGTCTGGAAGACCCTCGGCGTGAGGCATTATGGCGCCCTCAAAAGAAGATTTGTGCAGGTATGACCCGAAATCACAACCCTCAAACAAAGCATCTTTGAGAATGGCCCCATTAAAGTTGCAACAGCGAACGAGGGAATATCGAAAGTCAGCACCAGTCAAGTCGGTATGGCTGAAATCAACCTCCCAGAGTTCAGACCTGTAGAAAAAGCTATAGGACAAGTCGGAGCCAGAAAAACTCTTGAAAGTTAAATGTTTCCTAGAGAAATTGGATTCCCGTATGTAATTGGTGAAAGTTTTCATTAAAAAGAGTCCATATCTATACAATCGCTTAAAATCAGTTCCTCAGGCAATAACCCCTTAGCAATAACTTCCTCGTGATCAACACAGCGGTCAAAAGCTTGGGGCCTTGCCTTGTAACAATCCCATAACAACAGATTCCTAAACCATCCACCCGGTCGCATGTCTAGTTTGGATGCGATTTCAGGCGTTATCTTTTGGATTGGTATCACAATGACCGGTTCAAGAATATTCTCAGTAAGTTAACCCACAGATTGTCATTAGGATCATTAAAGTCAAAGACAATCTCAACATAACCTAATTTACTACTGGGTACTATAGCGTGTAACCATCCTGTTTTTTCTGGGGAAATGTCCAAACTGGGTTGGAGCCCCGGCAGAAACCATTCCAGGACTAATCCGCCCTCAAACTCTGGGAATAAGGTCGGGTAATCCTGCCCAGGGAAATTTTCTTTGTAAAAGTCAAAGAACCAACCTTCAAACCAGTCTAGGAGTTCCTTAGACGGGGCTTTCCCCTCGCCATCCAACCACCCATCTTGCAATGAGCGGACCCTAAGTAGGTTGGCTTTGAATTCGCTTTCGGTTTGCATTTTGACCCGTGGTTAGCATGTTAGTTTAATTACTTGCTTTTGCCTGTCCATCCGGTAAACAAAGATAGAATCAAACGAATTACAATGATTGCAATGATCGCAGAAATCCACAGAGGAGAAAGCACCCAAATCCAGGGCCAAGTGATGTGACCGGTGAGTTTCAGGCCAATAAACAATGCAGTAAGCAAACCAGAGAACCCAATCCCTGAAGAAGATGATGAAGACATTCGTGTGCGGCGACGCGAACGATAGGACATTTGGTGAGTTAAGAAATAGAATTATTTGAAGTTTTCAAGTTTTCGGCCAGAGAGATAATTTGATCAAGTTTATCATCAATGTCCCAGCCCAGCCCTAGTCTTTTCACTGCTCGAGTGATTTCTGCTGCCATGTCATTGATTTCCGAAAGGCTGAACCGATCGTCAAACAAGATTTCTTGAATTGCAGTTTCTAGGCTGGTCCAGGTTGAGAAAGTGCGTGTATTTAGACGATATTCTCTTTGGATCCAGTCATTGTACTCTTGAATAAGAGTGTCTGCTTCGTCCTTGTAGGGCGAACCTTGGTAATTTCCGGAATACTTGAACAGCAACTGGTTCATGCTGTAGGAAATTTGTTGTAAATCTCTTGTTTTCGTCATTGATTGTTACCAACCCTTGATGGCATCATTTACCCCTTTAATGAAACGTTGGTAATTAGCTTCAGTTTCGGATTCTGAATCAAATTTTACTTCGACTATTTCTCCACCCGATAACAGGATCCCAACATTTCCTTTCTGGCTGCCGGTGTGGAAGTAATAGGAAACTCTCTTAACATCTTTCGCAGATACTGATGTATTTCCGATTGTAATAAGCATGTTTTGTACCCGATTAGTTTAATTTTCCGGACCATTAGAAGAACTCCAGCACGGTCTTACAGGTAGTATAGGTGACGGTCGGTCTACGGTAAAGGTGTAATCAGCCCCAAGGCTCTTTTCTCTTCCTCCGTGAGTTTGGCCAAGGCTCTTTTCTTAACCTCCCCCATTCTCTCTGCGTCTCGCAGTTTATGATTTTCCCACCAACTTTGGTACAAGGGCGGGAACTCTCTATGAAGACAATTATTCTCTAGATCATTGAGAGCGTTTTCCAATTTTGAGAACGCATGGCAGGCAATCTCTATTAACATACCGGGAAGGGTCTCGTCGGTTTCCGCCAAGCCGTAGAGTTTAATGTTGTTGTTAATTTGTTCAGAACTAGTTTTAGTTCTAGGTGTTCGAGAAGCTGGTACCTCGTATGGTTGTTCGTGCGGAAAGGGGTCTCTGCAAGGCATTATTTTGGTTGTTTAATTGTGTTAATTTTCCGTGTCAATCTAAGCTGTAGAGAATTTCGTTCACAGCCTCTAAGGCAAGGGCACGGCAGTTGCTCCGGCGATACAGGCTGATCACGGCCCAGTGTGGGAAGCCGTATGCCCCTCCAGTATAGCTGTTATCACCGGTTTGGTAATTCCAAGAGAAGGAGCCGTCGTCGTTCTCATCGGCACCAACCGTCACCAGAATTCCAGGAAGGGTGTCGTCTTCGCAAGCCCTGTCATCGGATTGAATGTTCTCTTTCATGAACTTCAGAAGGTTTTCGATTTCCGACTGAAACGTTTTCAGATTCTTCGGGGTCATTTTGAAGATGAGTGGGATTGTCTCAGGTTGCTCACTGCATTAGGGGCACCGAGGAGCCAAGTTAAGCGGAATGCACAGCCCCACCGATCGCAGATGTACTCTAAGTTAGATTCAATACTCTTTAAGCTAGAGTAGCCATACGTCTCACTACCGCTCCGTCTGTCGGGATCGTAAGCAAGGTGGAAAGCCCTAAGAGCCTGAATAGCCCTTTTGTTTTTCTTGATTTGCAGTACAACCTTGTTCAGATCTACCGGGTGTGCGAAATCAAAGACTTTTCTCTGAAGACGTCTTTGAATTCTCTTTTTGACTTTCCTTTTCATACACTAATCATACCGTTTTCGTTCAGCGAAAACAAGGGGGGGGAAGCCGAAGGCTTCAGGTCGGTTTACCGTCCCCTTTTGTCTCTTCGTTCCTAAGGATTCGAGCGAGCTTCACCAAGTAAGGGTCATTGCCGTATATTTCCCCTAACTTTTTGAAATCTTTGGAGTCGATCAACCCGCGCATCATCGTTGAACTTTCCGACCCAGCGGCACGAGGGATTAACTGCCCACCGATCCCTAACTTTTTGGTCAGTCCATCTAGGTAATTCTTACGGTCTTCGCCAAGTGCAAGGAGAACATTTTTCGAGCCTTGGTTCTCAATAATCTTTGACAGTGCTTCGAAGGTGTTTGAGGCGTGAACGAATTTGACGCGGGAAACATCTACTCCTTGCTGCTTTAACACTCGACGAAACATCAGGTTTCTTAAGTTCCAGTCAACGTTGGTTTTAGCTCCACTCATAATTACGTTGACAACCTGAGACTTCTTGAGTAGGTTCTTGACAACGCGAGCATGCCCCGGAGTCGGAATATTGTACTTACCCCAAGTTACTCCGACCTTGTAAGGTTTTTCTTTAGCGTTAACTTCGGTACCCTTCCGACACTTACCGGACGTACCATAAAAACTCCCGTCGGCTTTGACGCACCGAGTGAAGTCAAATACAAGTTCGCAAGCGTTTTCGGAGATCGACCCAGGGTTCATTACTAAGTAGTTGCGTTGATGAATCTTACCCTTCGACCGAGTTATCGAAAGCTGGAAATTCAATCAGGCTTTGGGCTTCAACGTCGTAGAGAAGCAACGCAGGGGGACGCTTGTCGTACCAAGCTCGGGTCTTCCCTCCACAGCCAGCGTCGAGGACGAGAGAGCGGCCATCGTTCACAACCTTGTGGTAATGCCCCGCAACGGCGATCCAGTCCCTCTCGGGCTCTCCGAGCCACCAGAACCGCTCACGGTCGGATAAGGAGTAATCGGCACCCCAAAGCAGGCATTGCAGCTCTTGTTCCGTAGGATGAAGATACATCCAAGTTTGCTCGAAGTTCGGAACTTCAACGGAAGCAGGAATTTCCGCGTGAGCAACCCGGTATTCTCGACCTTTAGAGTCTCGGAAGGCGAAAACGTAAGGGAAAGTTTCAAGCCATTGCCCTACTTCGGTCAAGCAGACACCGGCTTCTTGAAATTCCCTGACTGTCTTACACAAGTCTCTTTTGAGAGAAATCTCTTCCTTTCGAATGAGTTTCTCGATAAGGTGTTGGTGGTTGGAACGCAGTACAATGGCTCCGAGATCCCTCTGAGACTTTCTTACAAGGTTGTAAACAGAGACCGTCTCTGAAATCTTGCACTGCGAGTCGAAAAGGTCGCCCAGAAGGATGGGGGTTAAGTTGTTATCGTAACAGTAGTCCAGGGCATTCTTCAAAGGAAATGCTTGAGAGTGTACGTCGCCGATAATTGCATATCGGACGTCTGTCACTGGGTTAATTTACCACAGATGAGATCCAGGGTGTCGGTCGAATTTACGTTGTTGACAGACAAGCTTCGGCAGTCTCGGATGTTTCGCTCATTTCGCATTCGGATTTCTATAATAGCAGGATGAAACTACCACAAGAAGCGAAGCCGTGACGATGAATGCGCTCGATAGCGACATTAAAAGTTTCTTGTCTTGTGGGTTAAGGTCTTTTAATGATTCAATCAAAGGTAATTTCATTTTGTAGTTCAGTTTCAAGTAGTTGTTTGATGGTGTCGCCGTGGCAACGTTTTGGGGCGCAATGGCAGATTAGCTCTAGTGTTTGAACTTCGGGATTTCTAGCAATTGCAAGCAACTGCTGGAACTGGGCCAATTCTGCCCCATCTTGTAGCAATTTAGGTGGCAACCATTGCTCATAAGCATCACAGACTCGGTCCCTTTCTGCCTGGCTATAGTCGGCCATTACGAAAGGGTTCCCCAAAGATGTGCTGCGATTTATTGCCGCTCTAACGGTACCTTTAGGCGGTGCTAAGAGTCTTCCGCTAATGCTTTTCTTATTGACTACTTTGATTTTGGTCATTTTGCTAATGAGTTAATTGCTGTTGGGACGAATAGGATACAGGCTGACTCTCACTTGAGTTTGGTGTTCGTCATTTGACCAGATAGTCCAATCAGCGTATCCAACACGGTAAGACTTACCATCCAGAGTTAGGAAGCTTTCTCTTGCGGGAATTGCGGGAAGTTCTAGCTAGCGGTGATCAATATAAGAATCGTTATCGTTAGCGTTTGTGAATTGAGTTGAAATCATTTTGTGATTGGTGCTAGGGGGTTAGAAACCGGTGAGTCAACCCAAAGGCTTCCTAATCTCAAATCCAGCTACGCTCTGGAAAAGCATTAAACCCTTTGGGCAAGGTTCACCAGAAACTTTCTCTCTAAGGGACATAAACCTGACGTAATCATTATTTCGTTCATAGAAATCCATCCAAGAATTAAATTCACCTTCACTGATTGCGAAAATTGCTCCGTCCTTATATGCCTTCATTAAGGCCCACCCATACCACAATCGGATGACCCCAAAAAGTCTAAGATCAGGGTGTGCGTTCCTTAAGAAGGCTTTTACGGGGGGTTTCAAGTCGAGGCCTTTAATTTGGGACTTTATATTGTATAAGTCAAAGTCCCCATCATTGCTTAAAGTTGAATCATCAAACTGGTCTTTGAGGCTGAGGTATTGCTCTAATTGTGCTTGGGATAGAAATTTCCCTTGGCTGAGTGCAAAAACGGCCCCCGACTCAAAGGATTCTTTTAGGGCCCATTTCCCCCAAAGATAATAAGGAACCTCCCCGATTCTTTTATCACAGTGAGTTTCCATGGCTCCCTTAAACTCCCTTGAAGCCCGGTTAAGCCCCCAGGATTGGATATTGGTGACTTTATCAAAGAGTTGGGGGTTCATTGCTGGAATTTACTTAACTAAATGAAAAGGTTATCAATCCCAGATAGCCAAGAAAAGCGTTCGAGAAAGGAACACCAGTGTGGTCACTGGCCAGATTGCAGCGAGCAAAGAAGCACGGGTATTTCCATAACCTTTAGCGAGGAGGGCTGTGTAGGCCCCTGCGTAAATACTACCGTAAGCTAGAAAAATCAGAAAGGCCATTGGGTCTGGAGTTAATTGAAAAAGAAGCAGGGAATTTACCAACTATGTTCAAATCGAATTTTATAAACACCTTGGGGAATCTCCGAAAGGATGATCTCATAGCCTTCGGAACCAGGGCAAGGGACAACTTCATGGACCGGGATTTTTACTTCCAGGGTACTATCTGGGTCGATACACTCGGGTTTGATGCCGTCGAAGTAGTCCGAAGTTTCTTCCGGCAAGGACACCCCGACTTCGCGGCAAACTTTTAGAACTTTGAGATGATTTTGATGCTCTGCATCGTAAGGGGAACGGTAGCCTTTGACGTAGGTTGACATTGACATTTTGTTGTTGTGGGTGGGTCGTTTACGCGGGGTCAGTTTTTTGTAATCGCTTCAATCTGAGAAAGGTCGATGCTTGTAATAAGCAACTTCTTAGTGGGCAACCAATCAAAGATACCAAGCCTCTTGATCTCCAGGTGAGTTACTGTATTGCCCGAAGTACGAATGGTCCATTCTTTGATAAAAGAGAGACGGATTGTGTTGCCGCTTTTCAGGTAGATTGTGAGGGTGTTCATAGGTTTAGAGGTTTCTTTGAAATTCAGTGGGGAACGTGTTCCCTTTTGTCAAGTTCTGCCTTAAGGTTGTCCCTTAAGTATACCAGGTTCCTAACCTGTGAAGCTCGGTACAGGGGGTTAGGCCGGTAAATTCCTAGTTTATTCAATACTTGCTTGGGTATTACCGCAGTTTCAGGATAACCCTCCAGGTCCTTTTTGTAGACTTCATAGGAATTCCAATCCCAATCATGCACCACGCTTAACTGACCACGTACCATTTGAAATACCTTGAGCAGCCTAGGTGTGGGTAGTTTCAAGAGGTAGTTTAGATTGTTGTTGTTTGGGTTCATAGTTTCGTTGGGTGAATAGGTGAAAAGAGGGGAGCCCTCAGGCAATCCCCAGCAGTGCATCAAGCTTCTTCGGGGTTAAGCCTTCCAGCCACTTCCCGAAGGAACCAACTCTGCCAGAGCGCAGCGCGAAGCATGCCCCCGACAGGGATCCTCCTTCATCCAGGACAACTAGAGCGAAGTCTTTCTGATTCAAGTGGTTGTGTACACTCATCATGGATTCCACAGCAACTTCCATCATGTCAATGGAACGCAGGTGAACGTCAAAACCCTCACGGTACTCAGGGAAGTGCAGCAGGAACTCTTCCAAATCGTCGTTCAGGAAAAGCTCGGAGAAGTTCGGATCGCCGTTTCCGCGAACACGGTGCATTTGGCAGTACACATCGGACTTTGCTTTAGCACGACCAACACCGTCAAACAGGATAAAGCCTTCGTGGTCGGCGCCACGATCGTTCACGACTGCCATCAAACCTTCCATGCTTCCGAAGTCGTAAGACTGGGCAGCGTTGAACCCAAACAGGTTGCAGAACTCGACGAGTTTGAGTTCCTCCAAGTCTTGGTTGCGGTCACGCACAGCCAGCAGCGGCAACTGAGGATCTGCATAATCTACAACGATGCGGTTGTCGCGGTGGCACAGTTCGAAGATGTAACAGAGGTTCGAGTCCAACATGTCCGTCGAGTAACCAACTTCGTCAAAGACAAGCCAGAACAACTCAGCGAACGAACGACCCGTGGAACCTACCTCAGATGCGGCTGCTACAGACCCGGAAGTTGAGACAATCCAGTCTCCGTTGTAGTTGAACAACTTGATCAACGAACCATCGTACTTCTCATAAACCTTGGTACGCGACCAATCTAGTTCGTGACAGTGGCCCTCACCAATGTTAAAGAAGCGATCGAACGCATATGCAACCAGGCGGTAGTACGGAGAGTGGTCACCATCGTTATCAACACGCTCAACCACAGCACCACGACAAGCGCGAACAATCGGCAGTGACTTGTCGGCCATGATCGTGCCGTACTTTAGGTTGAAGAGGTTCGGGTAACGCTCATCGCGAGCAACGCGGATGTCAAATTCGGCCAACTCTTCCAGGGCATTGTAGCCCCACTCGTTAAGCCAGTCGATCAGGTAGTGGCGCAGGTTCAATTCCATATTATTAGTATAGCGTGTTCAGCCGTCGAAGGAAAGGGGGTAAACCGCCCTCAGAAGTTTGGTAATTGAACCTAGGGCTTCAAGTGGAAGCGGTTCTTGCGCTAGCAATCACTTCCAAGGCTTCAGTGAAGGTCTGGTAGATCTCTTGGCAACGTTCATCAGAAAGACCGGTCATGTTACGGAGATCATGTTCTTGATGACCGTCCACCATATCGGCGAGAGCGGATGCAAAGCGGAGTGTTTGTTCGTCCATGGGGGAATTAAATCTTGTTACTTTAGTAGTTTACTTCGTTTCGGCTGCGTAGGAGATGGCGGGGAACCAACCATGCAAATTCGTTCACGACCCGGGAAACCCCTTAGTGTCATTCACCCACTCAAGGATTGCGGCTTGCTCTTCCATGGTGAGTTTGGCCATAGCGGTACCCCTGAGGCGAGTCTTTCCCTCTTCCTGCTCACGCCGCGCTGCCGTCTTTTTTAGCCATTCACTGCAACTTTCTTCCGCCCACTCCCCAGTTTTGGCAACCATGTAGTTCCATAAATAACCATGCTGCAGGGGGGACATCTCAGTGATTTCGGTAACAGTTTCGTCGAAGTCCAAGTCGAGTAGTGGTACAACAGACCCAGCTTCGTCAACGCTATCAGCTAGTACAAAATCAAATGTGTAACGCTCTACTTTGTAGAGACGGGGCAGGTTCTGAGTCATTGAGGGTCTTTCCATGAACTAAGTATAGCATTTCTGCGAGGCAGAAACAAGCCGGGAAACCGAAGGCTTCCGGGCGGTTTACCGCCCCTCAGTCAAAGTGTATCTTGGCCACCCTTGGCAACGGGTCGAGTTGTAGGAGTCCTTTCATACTAAGTAAAACGTAAGCTTTGATTTTCGCAACTGGCAACACGCAAGCTGCCGCCGCACAGTCGGGAGGTTTCATCTCGGAGCCGCATTGCTTCGGCGAAAGTCGTGAAGTTCTCAGCAGCATGTAGTCCGCAAAATTCTGGCAGCCCGCTGTTGTGGGATCTACGGATGCCGAATCGCCAATAATGGCCGTCGTGGGCTTCGACTCGGTACGTGGTGGTCATGGCTGTTCGGGTGATGGTGTGGCTAGGGTCCCTGAGAAAGAGACTCTTGGCATAAGAACGGGCTCGTTTCGAAGTGTCGAAAGTTTCAGCTACATTGAATTCTTCATCTAGTTCTCCATTGAGATGTAAATCACCTACACTCCACCGCCCGCATGATAGTATGTCCTTGTGTTTAATACGCATGTTAAGTCAGGAGTAATATTCTGCCAAGTATTCCGGGTCAAAGTCCCCTAGAGCATCATCAAAGGGTTCTTTGCACCCTGTATAGGCGTAGAGTTTGTCATTCATCACATACCAACTCACATTCAACATGTACCAAAAAGTCGCTTTGTGGCCATCATACCAGAAAAGACCCTCAGTGTCCCCCTGAAGTGCCCAAAGGGTAGTCTCATGTGGAACCGAATACCAAATCAGCCAATAGTCAAAGATCATTCGAGTAAGTTGAATGGGGTTTGGCATGGTTCGGTCATTGTTGGTCTTTTTACTTTCACCCATAGTCATTCTATAAGTAAGTGGATAGTTGCAGTTGATATGACAGAAAAAGTCCCAGGAGGGTTGTTCGTCTTCATCGTAATAGCCAATAATTACAGTATCATACCACTCTTTTAAGCAAACATGGAACCAGTATAACCCGTAGGAGAGTTTATCAAAGAAGTTCATAGTGCCTCGTTAAATATCTTATCAGAAAAGTTTAGTGAACGCCAAAACCAATATTCATCCCATGATTCAGAAATAGTAGCTGGTAGTTTTCATAAAGATATGGAAACATTAAACATTCCCAATAAAAGTAAGAATACGACCAAGTCAGTCTAGATTTCCAAAGTATTTTAAGTCTATTCATAATTTTTCAAGTTCCCTAATAAGGTCCAAAATCTCATCAACATAAATCACACTTTCTATAGAACCATACACCCTAGCGTAAAACTCGTCCGTGTTAGAATCAGGGGGAAGTGAAGAAGAGTATTGATCGATAAGTTTATTGAGTACATGAATTAAGACTTTCGGTTGTTGCAAATCCTCCCCACATCCATATAGGAATAGAGAAATTGTTGTGCTTGTTTGGTTTTGGTGTTATACATTTTCCTGTAGATTAATTTTATGGAAGGTTGAGTCAAAGAGTATATCCTCAGACAGCTCCTTCGGTGAAGCGTACTCCAGAAAAACTAGGTAGCTATCTGTGGTGAAATCCTCGGACGGTATAATCTGATTATAAGAGCAAACCTTTTTACGGGCTCGCATAAGTAGGATTTCATGCTTAGTTTCTCCATGCAACCAGAAATCACCCATATTGACATCAAGAGTCATACAAGTCCCAGAGATTTTCCCTAAGGGTACGTTCGGAATTAGGGTCCAGGTTCTTCGATTTTCAAGCAGCTCGTGGCGGATATTCCTTAGTTCCTCAACCACTTTACTATCCAACCCATGGCTGGCTACATGGTCTGAAACCCGTCCTCGGGCTACCAATTCACACTCATTCAGTAAATCATCTTCGCTAAGAAAATCATCAAAGTTTTCTCCCATATGGCGAGTCATGGCTGCACCCTCCGAAACCCGATAACCCACACCCAAGGATTCGCTTCCCATGACCCTTCACCATTTATGGATTCCCAGAGCCTGGCATACACACTAGCCAAGCAGTCGCCGGACAACATACTATCGGATGAGCAACCCTCAGCTAAGGCATCCGCATCGCTAATTGCATTCAGCCGCTCCACCCGAACATCAGTAACCTCCAACAAGATGCGGCTGGCCCAGCGGGGCATAAAGATAGATTGGCGAAGTTTAATCCCTTCGGATATTCTGTCGGTTGATGGGTACAAGACTTTGGTTGGTGCGTGGCCAGGGCCCTTCGGCAAGTCCTTGCAAATACCCGATGGTGCAAGTTTGTCGTAAATGTTACTAACTGCCCAGGTTTCCCGAACCCACAGCATGTCTCCGGGTTTGCCGTAGGGGTAGCCTTGCTGATTAGGGAACCGTGCCAAAAGCTTATCCATATCCTAGAAACCATCAAACTCTTTGGCGATGCGGCGAGTCTGCGTTTTTTGACCATCCAAAATGGCTCGGACCATTTCTCCTTCGAAAAGGATCGGCCGCTCTTTTGTTGTAGTTGGGGTCTTTTCCATGAACTAAGTATAGCGTTTCTGCCACGCAAAAACAAGGGTGGAAGCCGTCGGCTTCCGTTCGGTTAACCGCCCTTCAGACTATGTTTCTAATTACATCTTCTAAATTGCCATGGGTCATCCTAATAAACTCATAACCATGCTGTGGTTTTTCCACTTCCTTCATCCAATTATCCCAATTGTCAGAAACAAGTTGAATAAATCTATCAGGGTTCCCCCTATTACGGTAACGCTCTAGGAATTCTTCTTTTCTTGTTGAGTCTGGGTACACCAAGTAAAAGAAAATTTTATTATCCAACAGTGCTTCGCGTACTTCTGCATGTGAAGACACCAAAATTACGTCATATCTACCCATATTCTCTTTAATATGACTAATGTAATTCGAGGGGAAGTCCAGGTGCCTGACACGATTGGTGCCTTCATGAGTCCAACTCCAATTAGATGAATCACTATCTAATGTTTTTTGTGGGTTCTTCTGGAAATAAACACTTTTTCCAGTTCCTGGAAAAGCTGAAATGATTTTTGTATTCATTGGTGGGGGTCGAAGGTCAAAATACTGGAATTTACTTCTATCAGAGGTAGGGGTGATCTAAACCGAAGGTTTAGGTCCGGTTACCCTCCCTTCGGGCTATTTGAAGTTAGATTATCTAACAAGGACTCTACTCGAATCAGCCGGTTGGAAACGTTAAGCAGAAGGTCTGTTAAACCCTCAATCTCTTCGTGAATGTCCTGGTGATGAAATCTTAGTGGCTTCTGAATGAGTTTCTTAAACTTAGATTTTTTCACTTTCTCTGTAAACTTCAGTAAGGTTTCAGTGGGGAAGTTTGTAAAAGCAAAGCCCCAATAAACAGGGCTGTTGATGTTACACGTAAACGTATTCGCGCCACTCGTCAACTTCGGCAGTGCTAATCGTAACAGACATCTTGCTGTAAGGTGCCTTCGGCTTTCCAATTAAGGTTGTGCCCCGGCTGTTTACTCTGGCCTCCATCATTCCGACCTGGAAGCTATCCCAAGTGAATGGCAAGGGGGAAACATTCGTAGTTTCTTTGGCAAAGACCTTCTTCAGGGCCATAGCCCATTCTTCTGGAGTGCGGTTGTCCTTACAGTTGTTACACTCTAGGCAGCTAGTAACAAGGTTCTGCCAAGTGTCTTGGCCGCCTCGAGACTTCGGAACTACGTGGTCGATTGTAAGGTTGGGACCGGAATACTCGCAGTACTGGCAGGTGTGGGCGTCTCTCTTCAAAATGAGAGCGCGAGAAGGCTTTCCCGCAGCCATTTTGGCTTGGGGTACCTTCACGTAGTTTTTGAGTCTGATAGTTCTTTTAGAGACTACATATGCTTTATTTTTCAGAACAAGCAAGGTAGCCCTCTTCCAGTTCAACATGTGAAGAGGTTCGTAGGTTGCATTTAGGAGTAGGATTGTAGATCCTACTTTCACGGGAACTTTAGTAGTCATTTCTTTCCGGGTTTCCAGCCCTCTCCAGGGTCTTTTTCAAACAAAGTACAGTTGGAGCTATTGTTTCACCATCTTCTTTTTGGTTTCTGTTTAAGAGTGTCACCTCTCCCTTTCTCCCATTCTGGTCCGGGGCAGTCTAAAGAGAGCTTTGAAGAATTATCCTGAGTGTTATGCCACCAAGACTTCCCGAAATTTGGATTTTTGGTTCCTACCCTTTGGGCTACAGCTGCTGATATTTTAGCGCAAGTCTCGGGAAGATGCTTCCTACCCTTTCCTATCTCTGACAGCTTTTTGCACACCTCAGGGCTTCTTTTTTGGCCTCTATTAGACGCTGCTATTTTTTCTCTAACTTCCGGAGACTTAGGTTTACCGTAATTAGGATTTAACTCTCCTCGAGAGTTTTTAGACATGCTTTCTCTGCTTTCTAAGGTGTGTTTCTTACCATAAAAGGGGTTCTTTTCTCCCATGAACGCTTTGGACATTTTTAGTCTAGTTTCCAAGGTGATTTTTCTAGCTTTTCTGGCTTTAGACATCTTTTCCTTAGTAGTCTGAGAGTGCTTCTTACCTTTGTTTTTACCTTTCAGAGACTGGGATAACTTTTTTCGTGTCTCCTCAGATGTTACTCTGCCCTTAAGACTAGAAGACATTTTCCTTAAACTCTCTTGAGATAAAACTCTGCCAGAAGCTCCATCTCCCCCGTTAGTCCTGTTTCTCAAAATACCTGTTCTAATGTCTTTTCGACCAAGAATGAAAATCATATACTTTTCGTGAGAGAAAGCTTGTTGCTCTGATAACCCGGACTTTAAGACTATTATTCTGTCACTGTCTTCAGGGGTCTTAACTGCCCTGTTACGTCCGTCAAACATTCTACGACCCTTCCCCTTCCCTATATAATAGGGAGTGCCATCTGTACGCAGGTAAGCATAAGTGTAGTAGACTCTTCTGTTCGTTTCTTCGGGTTCAGCCAGTTCGTTCATGCACGAGGGGACGTTAGTTCTTTCAGCATTATACCCTCGGAGAGGGAGAGTAAACTCCCCCTTGCTCTGAGTTTAGGTGTTCGGCGAGACAAGGCGACTGCGAATGTTCGGTAAACTGTTGGCATCTTCACCGTAAATCACACTATTTAGGAACACGGTTTGAAGGGCACCTTGTTGCTCCTGCTCACGAGTTTGCTGTTGATAAAGGATAAAGTCATTCCCTTCTTTTTCAACACGGAGTAAACCCTTGGCCGACTTCTTGGTGCCGCGATCAGTGATTGGGTCCTTCATGGTTTCAATCGGGACACCATTAATTTGACCCCATGTTGTTTTGTAGGCAATTCCAAAAGTGTCGCGAGTATGATGTTGGTATGTGTAGGACCCAATTCCAAACACAATGTTTTCAGATGCCCAACCTTGTTGCCTCATGTGCTCTAGAATAGCCTTGGCACGAGAGAGAGTGATGGAATCGCCGTAAATAAGACCGACACGGGGGTTCAAGACTTTGAACCCCTTTTCGTTCACAGTTCCACCGAAGACCTCCCAAAGGAGTTGAAGGGAACCTTTGAATTCATGGCTACCTGGGGCAGCGTTGCTATCTCCGCAAATGATTTTCTCCGGGTCTCCACTATCTGGACGGAAGACGACTTTAGCAATACCCTGAGCAGTTGGGCGGCGGCTTAGAATGTCCTTTTCAAGAGCAGGAGCAATGACAGTCAGCGTATCCCAGTAATTCCAAGTGTCACTGACGATGCTAACGGGTCCAGTCGGGTAGACTTTTGTGATAATCCTGCGAATTGTCTCTAATTCATTCTTTTGACCACCTAGGCAGGTAACACTATGCTCTGTAGCTGGAATACTGCCCCCGATAAATTCGGAACCGCAATCATAATAATCGTCAAGGTAATCAATCGAAAGGATAGTGTCAGTGCCCTTAAAACTATACAAGTGCCCAATATGATGAGCTGCCGCATCATGAATGCCCCCTACTCCGCGAGCAGAGAAGTCGTGCCCCTGAATGTCAACGAACTGAGGACTACTACCTGTGAGTTCAGCATAGTGGTCAAACAAACGACGAAACTCATAGGCAATGGTAGCTACGTTAACCGCTTTCCAAATTTCCGAAGATTTAGCAGTTTCAATGTAGTTAGTGGCCCATGGCGCCATCCACTTGAAGTCTTTATGGGTGTTTTGTGCGGTCAGGAAGGGGACCCCGATGTTCACACGACTACCTTCTGGGAGAGCCTTAATGTGAAGGGGTAGGTACCCAAGGTCGTGTAATTCAGCAAAGTGGTCAGTTCCCACTACACCCTCCCCCAGCGAAGAATCCATCCGCCGCTTATACTTATCTAGGACCTTAGCCTTAGGTTGGTGAAAGAAGGTATCATTCCAAAGATCCCTCAACATCCATTTCATGGTCCCCTGGATATTAGCCACAACAACCTTATGGTCAAAGCTCTCAGGCATATTTGCTAGGCGATCAGACCTAGCTGTCATGTTGGCATAGATAATCTCAGTGCCTTCTGGGTTTTGAAGGGGGTGTCCAGTCTTGTAAAAGTCTGTTGCGTGGGGTGCGAAGATTTTCATTGTTTGTTGGGGGTTTGGTTGCGTTTAACGGTAGTTGCTTCCGGGTTAATAAGGCCTAGTTCACCCTGAGACAAGTCAAGTTGGCGGGTAGTTCCCGATAAAAGTCTCGATTCGGCAACATGTTCGCCACATAAAAGTGATCGATAAGGCCATCAAAAACCTCAAAGCCCTTCGAGAAGATTCCATGGGTAACGTAAAGGTCGATTCGGGAGGGTTCGTAGTCCCGAAGAACCTTTGCAAGTTCGATGAAGGTACGACCTCCGTCACAAATGTCATCCACGATCAGAAGGTTTTTGCCCCGGTAATTAGCATCTTCGGGAACTTCTGTCCTCAGAATTTGACCGTTATCAGGGTTGCGAACTTTGGTTGCGTAAACTGTTTCACTCAGGCCCAGGGATTCTTGCACTTCTGATGCCCGCTCCACAGCTCCCTTGTCCGGGGCAATAACAATGGTTGAAGGGTTGAAGACCACATCTTTCTCAAGCTCAAAATTCTGCAAGAGACTCGCTGCGGTGACATTTTGGAATTCCCCCTCGAATTCACTATCGAAAAGGGTCTGTGCCACATTGCTGTGAACGTCCCAAGTCGTGATAGTGTCGTCGAAACCGAGATACGGGACGAGGCAGTTTACAAGTACAGAAAGAGCAAAAGCCTCGCCAGGTGCGCAGGCTCGGTCTTGACGGCTGTAAGGCAGGTAAGGGAGCGTTAATTCGACGGGGCCTTGGTACTCTAGATTGTTAATAGCGTCCAAAGTCAGCAGAAGTTCTACCAAGGTTCGGCTGCTCTTAATGTCCGCACTAACTCGAATCTTCCTGACTCCTGTATGCAAAGGACTGAGGCGAACTTGAGTCTCCCCCGCACTAAATTGAAAAGTTTTCTTCTGAACGTGACCCAAACCGCCTTCTGTTTCAACGGTAACCTGAATCGGTTCTTTCACTAGCGGTTCGATAACCGTTTCTTCTTTTACGTTCTGTAGGGGGATCATTTTCAGCTCTGTCGTGGTTTCTTGTCAAATTAAGTATAGCCTCGTTTAGGATGGAGGTAAAAGTCGGTTAACCGGCCTCTTCGCTGAGCAAGTGTTGCAACCGCTTATAAAGTTCACGGTAAGCCTCGAAGGCAACCTTTTCCATCCAAAGAATTACGGGAAAGCCTGAGCTTATGCCCAGCTCTTGTTGAACCCGACCCGCCATTGCTCGAAGGTAGCAATCTTCAATGGAACCATCGCGCTCAAACTGTTCGTAATCTGAAGTAAGCTCTTTGAGTTTGTCGAGGGATAGCTCGTGAACCATCTGGCGGAGAGTCATCTGGGAGTTTCGTTTCGCTTATGCAATAATCATACTGTTTTCGGTGAGCGAAAACAAGGGTGAAACCGAAGGTTTTCGTTCGGTTTCCCGCCCCTGAATCCTTAGTCAATTCTTGTTGGCTGTCATAGGTGGTTGGCGGCGAAACTTGTTCACGATCCATACTCCCGTAATGATGCCAGCACCGTACATAACCAGAGCAAAAATCAATTCAAGGGAAAGGATAGAACTCATTTGTCGCTAGGGAAAGAAGTGTCAGTATCTTGTTGGTTGGGCTTAACTCCGGCACGGGCCAAGAGGTTGCTGATTACGTTAGAAACTGGCTCCTTAATTTCGGGGAATTGCGTAACCAGGTAGGCAAAAACGCAAAGCAGAGAAATAAGGAGGCTAGGGGACAGTGCAGCAACCACGAAAAAGGAAGAGACTTTAACTTGGTTGAGGACTGTGTTGGTTTGATCTTCGGGTGTCATTGGGTGTTGGGTGTTTGCTTGAGAAAGGGGTCAAAAAAGGGGGGGGGACTAACCCCCATAGCAATCAGAACTTAAGGCCGAGGCCGACAGTGCCGACTGGAGCGTAAGCCGTTCCAGCAACACCGTTTTCCTGAGTCGGGAATTTCAGATCGGCGAAACCAACTAGGGACGGAGTGAAGGAACGCTCAACACCTGCAACGAATACAAACTGGGAACCTTGACCGATGCTAGTTTGGTAGTTGGCCTCCCCATCGTTCGTCAATGCCCATTGGCCACCGGCACCGAGGTACAGATTAGTGCTGCTAACGTGGGTGCCACCGATTGTACGACCAGTGAGGGAAACGTCTACGGTCCCCAGAACGCCGAGAGCAGAACCAATTTGGCTATCAGGGCCCGCAGCGAAGTTTACATAGGGGCGAGCTGAGATGGTAG
>Ga0181358_1000441_pt1 | contig 18512 bp, 32 predicted proteins | sample Fa13VDMM110SD_FD_130096 | JGI IMG/M metagenome (GOLD analysis project Ga0181358, IMG submission 130096) | Freshwater viral communities from Lake Michigan, USA - Fa13.VD.MM110.S.D | ecosystem: Environmental > Aquatic > Freshwater > Lake | place: USA: Michigan | collected 2013-09-24 | reverse complement strand
TACGGCGCTTTTTCATGCTCATAAAATTCAACATGAAGATGCGAATCTGCGTTGTTAATATCGGTATCAAGTGCCATTTGTTTTCTCCTGTGGGGATTAAGTTTTAGTTCCGTTGATGCTGTACCACATTGCATTCGTTACCGCAAAAAGTATGCTTGTGTGATCTTTTGGAATAGATGCCGATGTAGTTTGATTCACCGTTGTAGCGGTTTCGTATGGATAAACCTTGACTGTGTGCGCTCCGGAATTGGCAATGTAAATCGTTGCCCCCATTTGTGTTGGAGGCAACAAAACGCCCGTTCCTGCCGCTGCCGTATCAACCGAGTTGTAAATCTTATTCAGTTGCAACGCATCAGCGCGGGTGGAACCGGTTGCAGTCAAACCATCTACACCGTCGCCACAGATGGCAACAGTCATCAATGATGACGCACCGGCCCCAAGAACCCGCGATGGGATTGTCATATTAAGCAGTCAATACAGATGCCCAAGTCGTTGCGCTAGTGGCAAACAAAATTACCGTTTTTGCCGTTGCAACCGACAAGGTAGAAGCGCCAGCATTAATTGTTGATCCCGATTTTGGATAAACGGTAATCGTCTGTCCCGAATCGTTACGGATGCCAATCATTGCGCCTGCTTCAGTGGGCGGCAAAATAACGCCGGTTGATGCGGAGCTGGTTGTAATTGCGTTAAATACAGCCGACAGTTGCAAAGCGTCTGCAATCGTGGAACCAGTAGCTACAAGCGCGGTAGCGCCATCGCCGCAAATGCTTGTGGTTGCAAGCGGGGAATTACCTGATGCCAGAACTCGTGAAGGGATAGCCATTTAATGCTCCTTTGTAAGGTAAAAATATGCGTTTTGTAAATTGTAGTCAGCCCAAAGCACATTGTATTCTGCAAACTTATTTAACCACCAGTTGTAAGGAAATACCGACAAATGCAGCGGCTGCCCGATCAATGCCCCCATGTTATCAGGCACAAGACTTATTTGAAAAAATGCGGAATCAACGCACTCCATAATGTTTTCAATTACTGCATCAACGTTTCCAGGGGCAATGTGTTCCATTACGTCGGTGCAATATCCAATGTCGCCTTTTACCCCGATAGGCTTTGTTAAATCAGCAATCGTCAGGGGAAAATTAACGCCTTTATCTAAGCAATTGTGTGAGAAATCAACCAATCGCATTTGAGCGCCGGTCAGCTCGTGGATGCGTTTTGCGCCTCGACCAGTGCCGCAGCCAAAATCTACAATGACTGTTTCTTTTGTAATTTTGGCGACATTAACAAACGTGTCTGCAATCAACTCGCCTGGTGCTGTGTCCCGATAAGCGGGAATTGCCCACATTTGCCGGTATTTTTCATCTTCTTCCATAGGTGCAGCGTTCTGGCGCATGGATTTGACTACTTCCATGATTAGCCCATCACCATCCACCGTAATGATGCAACCAAGGTCAATCAGGTTATTGCAGACCGTAGGGAATAGTTCAGCCTGCCGCGCCATTGTGAGCGAACTGGTAAAGACTTTGCCGTTCACCGTGACCTTGCACAAAACATCATTGGCGTTCATTGACTGGGAGTAAGCGTGTCCCATCGTTTGCCGGTGTGATGAATCATAGCCAAACAAATGCATTTTCCTGTACCCAAGGGTGTAAGCAAGGCACATCGTTGACAATCCGACAGTCGTTCCACCGCCTATCAATGCATATTCGTTTTTATACTCTGGAAGGTGTGTTTCTATGCCTTCCATAGCGGGGTGCCATGTAGTGACATTTCCAACCGATTCAAACAAGGTGGGATGACACTGCGAAGAAATTAGATATTCTTCAGCCTTGCCAATCAGATCAATGTTTTCCGGTCGTGCGTCCAGAATGACTTGATATTCTGGAACAATGTTGTGCCGGTTCAAAAACTTTGCCGTTCCATTCAAAGCAAATATAACTTGCCCCAATTCTCGGCGTTTTTCAATCATTGGCAAAAACTCAGCCAACGAAGGGCCACCACCTACAATGATGGCATGACCATCATGGGCAGGCTGTTCAGTAATCCATTTATTGCAGGATCGTGAATTCAAACTAACATTGCCAAACAACTCGGCATCGTCAGTATTGCAAATGATCTCAATATCCATGCGAGATTGCGAGTCTGAGCGTCCCCAGACCCGCTTTCCTTTCGTTAAGTAATGCGACCTTGCAGATGCGGACGGTTCATCACCACGTTTACTGTGGTTGTAGCCGAGGCAACCGTTGCAGCGTTTGCAGTCCGAGCGCCAAGGATTTCTTTGCCCGAACCCGTTGCGCCAACTTTACCCGTTGATTTCACGCCTACCGCTACGGTAGCCGCAAAGTTAGACGAGGTTGACTTAGCGCAAACAGCAGTGCCCTCAATCTGATACCAGCCAAAAGAGCCAGCAGTGTTTGCAGACATTGCCACCGCTACAGGACGCGCTTGGTTGGAAGTTGTTGCAGCCAGCGTCGTTTGATAGGTCGTGCCGTCATAAGTGACCAGCGAACCTACAGTCGTGCTTGCTACGCCAACCAGCAGAATAAACTCGCCTGCTCCATACGTCGGATCAAAAGCGCGTTCAATCTGCCCCAAGGTTGCCGGAGGAGTCGGAATAGCACTCGTTCCATTAGCCATCGTAACGCCTGCGTCAAGCTGGTTAATTTGCAACAGACCGGCTTTATTGTCATCAAATGTATATGCCATTTTATATCTCCTTTAGGCAATCAGCACGCCGCAGAACTGCGGCCCGCTGGAAGTAAGATTGCCTGCCCAACCAATCAGCTTGACAACAGCGTCTTGGTTGATTGCTTGACGCTCGCCACCAATCGGCACAAAGTTCCGATCAGAATGCGGTCTGAACATCATGTATTTGGTATTCAGGAACCACATGTGGTTAGCAGTTGCGGCAGAACCAATACCACCGTCAAGGACAACATCGGATGCCATGCCAGCGCCGTAGTATTTCAGCGATGCAAAACCAGCACCGGCAGAAGAACTGCCAGAGTCAGAAATGCGCTGAATCGACTGAAGCGATTGCAAGTACAAACGGTAGTAGTTGTTATCCGCAACGATCAAATCCGGCTTATCCGTACCGCGAATCAGTTGAACCGCCAGGGAATCCATGTATTGCTGGATATTGGAAGCAGTAGTTGCTGAACCGCCATCCGTTGTCCCAGAAAACTTCACCGAACGCCAGAACGTAAAGCTGGCACGATTGATGCCGCCATAGGTTCCAGTGCTAGGTGCATCTGGTACAGCAGCGCCCAAACCGGTAATGTTTTTGCCGCTGTTGCCGGTTCCGTCCAGATAAATATCAGAACCGATACGGTTTGCCAGTTGAGCTTCAGCCACGTTCATGCGACCGTCAAGCAGGTCAATGATCGCTTCCTTGCCGCTGTTCTGAATCATCTCCAGACCGCTGATTGATACAGCAGCCGCGTACTGTGTGATCGAGAATTGAGCCGAAGAAATCGGGCTGTTCTGGCTGACGTTCAGCACTTCATAACCCGAATAAGAATTCGTGTTATTGGTGGTGGAATCGTTATACATAATTTCCTGAAGGATGACGTTACCGCCGGAGAACGTTTTAACGTTCCCGCGTTCCTTCAAGCGCCGAAGTAGTGCATTGTTGTTTGTTACGTTGTCAGCCAGCTCACCGGTACGACTTTGGATATTCGTCGCAATGATGTCGCTGATTGAGCTATTGGCGAATGCCATTTTATTTGCTCCTAATCAGATTAATCAAAAACGTTCACTCATGGAATCAAATTGCTCTGCCAGTAGTGAACGCCTGTCTTGCGCTTTGGTTGTCGTTACAGCGCCGGGTGTGGAGCTTTTCACGCTGACCGCTGCCGCCCTTGCCGATTTGACAGCTTTTGTAGCTGCCGCCCTTTTAGCCGCATCAACTTCGGCTTGTTTGCTCTGTTGAGTTGCTTCAAAAAGGTTCGAGTCTAGGCGTAATGCTTTGTCATACGCATCTTGAAGATCGGTCGCAACACCACTCTGTAGGAGTTGGATCATTACGGGCCTGGCTTCTTCAAAATGTTCAGCCTTCTGGGAAAACTGGTTAATTTCCCCAAGAAGGACGGAATTCTGTGCTTGTTCTTGTTGCTGTTTCCAGTTATTAACCTCTCCGCGAACTGAGTTTAATTCGTTTTGAAGCGTATAAACCATTGGATCAACAGCGGTTTGTTGTGGCAAACCCTGTATTTGACCTAAATTTACTCCGTATTGTTGTGCAAGTCTACCAAACAGTTGCAATTTCTGGTCAGGTGTGCTGAATCGGAGCGCGTGATCGGCTTCCATCAACGCCTTTACTGCGCGGGGAGCATCAATTCCCAGACCTTGAATTGTTTGCAAATAAGGCTGTACCGCTTCTTGCATTTGATCGGCAAATTGTTCTTTAGCTCGCAAAGGCTCTAGGCCCGCTTTCATTTGTTCTTCGCGCTGCCAGGCATATTCCTGAATACGCGCAGGCGCGGCTTTCCAGTCCTCGTGATAATCTTTTTTCCAGCTTGCCGGTGGGCGTTTCCAGACGGGTTCTTCAACCGGTTCAGGTTCAGCCTTTTGTGCAAACTTCCCCGCTTCATCCCGTTCTGCTTTAACGGGTTCTTGTTCAGCTTCTTCAAATTGCTGTTCAAGCAGATCGCGCCTAGCGTCAGCGTTTTCTACGGGTACGATGGAATTCAGATCATCAGACATTTAATTCTCCCTGTGGGGGTTTAACGGCGGGTAAATCGGGCTTCTTCTCGAAGTTTGTGTAAGATTTTGTCAGCATCGCGGTTTGTCATATTGGCAAGTTGCGCCCGTAAAACTTCACGCCGATTGTCTGTGTTTTGTGGTCTTTTTGTTTCCATTACTTCATTGCCAATTTCAATACAATTGTGTTCGCGCAAATGTTCTCGGTGCTGCCGCCTGCCCATAATCATTGAACCATCAGCCATTGATTGATACGGCTGAATATCAGGCATAATTTGATGTAAAGACTCACTTACAGGTTGCTCACCTATTTCAATGGCTTCACCGTTTTTATATATCCATCGTTTTCTTGTCATAGCAATGCCAGCACTTCCTCGTCGTCCATTTCAATATGCTCTGTGTAGAGCGCCTCAACCTTTGCAATATCACGCATTAGCTTGTCAAAATCTATTTGTTGAACTGTTGCGGCGGTTTGTTGTCCGCGAGCTTTAGTTTTGATGAACGGGGCAACAATTTCTTCGGCAATTTCTGGTTTGCCTTCAACAATTCGTTCGTAGATGTTGATGATTTCTTGCTTGCGTTTCTCTTTCTTTGCACGTTCTTCTGCCCATCGTTTCTTTTTATAGTCACCGTCATGGGTGTCATCAATGAAGATGGGGGGGACATAGGCAATAACGGTTCCGGCGCTACCAGTGGCTTCAACCCCAGTAATTGCAACACCCGCTGCCAAACTGACAGACCCGGTGGCACCTGTCGCTTGTGCGCCAGACAAAGCAAGGGTAATCGTTTCGCTTTCATTTCCAACGGCTCCTGTGGCTTGCACTCCGGTAATGGCAATAGTAATGCCCGGAGATTCCGTACCTGCGGCTCCAGTTGCGTTAGCTCCGGTAAGGGTTTGTTCAACAGCGATGCCCAGGTTGCCCGCGCTACCCGTTCCGACATTGCCGGTGATGGGTAGGCTATCCCATAGGGCATCGTCCCATGTGCCTGTGTCCCATGCGCCTTGTGCCATGAATTAAGCAATTCGGATAAGTGCGTTGGTTAAATCATTTGTTGGCATCGTCAGCGTAAATGTTCCCGCCGTGATGGTTTGACTGCCAAACGTGTGAACGCTGATTGCTTTGTTTGATTGCGTTGAGTTGTAAACCAGCACCGCGTCAAACGCTGTGGCAAGGGTAACGTTTGTCCAAGTAAAACTTGCGCTTGGTGTCCAATACCCTGTCGTTCCTCCTGTAGTGGGCGCTGTTGCATTGGTCACAGTAATGCCGCCAGCCACATAGTTAGTGCCTGAAACTTCATTTGTTGCCGCGTATGCCGTTGTTCCAGCCCCTTGACTGCCGGAGGCTAGATACAAAGCAGCTTTTAGGGTGTCGGCTCCGGTTCCTGCCCTAATTACGGTAGTTCCAAACGCATGAATTCCCGACAGAATTTCACCTTTAAAACTGGTACACATTGCCTGGCTGTTAGCCATTAAATCCTCCGACTTCAGATATAGAAACAATTGGCTTTTTCATACGCACATGCGCCGATCTATGGACAAGTTCCCCGTCTAGCCAGTATTCAATCCAGTTTGTGTTTTCGTTGTCGTTGTCTACAACACCCTCGCGTTTTTCCAACAAGGAATCGTCCATTTCTCCCTTTGTGGTGGTCACTATCATTGCGTGACAATCTCCACGCCAGCAGCTCTACCGTCAGGGCCACGCACAATCCGTTTAGGTGCAGACAACATTTGCATCATCCCGCCCATTTGATTCATGGTCTGGTCGTGTTTGCCCATCATGGATTCGTGCATGTCAGATATTCTGCTAATTGCTTCGGCAACATGATTGCCGAGTTCATAGGTAATCTTCTCAGACGCTGCTTGCTGTGCTTCCATTGCCGGAATATCCAACCCCGGATTTGCCCCGATACGAGCAACCATGATTTTAGTTGCCGCTTCGAGTTCCGTTTTCCAGCGGTTAAATTGTTCTTCTGTTTGCAGCTTTTGCTGTGCCATTGCCGCGTCATATTGTTGGCGTTGTGTTTCGCTTTGTGCAGCCGCTTGAATTTTCATTTGCTCAATTTGCGTATCAGCCTGAATCTTTGCTTGTTGGATTTGCGCGTCAAACTGTGATTTGGCTTGTGCCGCTTGTATATCTGCTTGCGCCCGAGCCTGATCGGATGCTTGCTGTGCTTGCATCTTCATCATTTCAGGGTCAGGTTTAGGTTGTTGCGGTTGTGCCTGTTTCTGTTTCATCTGATCCAACGCAGCATCCAAAGCGCCTTCAATTGGTTTAGATTGTTTAAACGCCGTAATGCCAAACTTCATTACCTCGACCAACATCGGGGTGATTTCTGGGCTGGCTTGGGCTACCGGCAAGGCTTCGCGCAAGAAACCGCTAAAGGCTTGAATGAACTCCATCCTGTCGCGTTTGGTTTGTGCTTCGTCCAATTGCACCAAAGAATCAGCGGCAACTTCAATGCGGAAGCTCCGCAAAGGATTGTCTTTCATAAGTTGCAAGGCTTCGGGAATCAATTGCTGGTCAGCGGGCTGCATTTGTTGCGCTGCCGCATACATCAAAATGGTTTGAGGCTGGAACTTGCTGCAAATAATCTGCGCTTTTAGTCTGAGCAATTCGGTGGCAAACATAGCCACATCTTCCTGCATGGAGCGCAAGCGAATAGATGCGTACTGCCCCTTGATTTGCTGTGCCGTAGCCGTTTCGCTTGCCATCGAACTGCCGCGAATAATGTCTGACAACCCGGTGATCTCGTAAATCTGGTTCTTAATTTCAGTCCTTGCCCGGTAGCATTGCAGCAAAGCATCAGCCAGGGTGTCCAGCGGCAGCAGGTCGATACTGCCCTTCAACCCGCCTTTTTCGCCAAACGCCATCCACTTATCCACAGGAATAAGCGCGTTGTTCTCGCCCTCAGTCATCAGGCGCTGCAATGCTGGCTGGCTTGCGTCATATACACCCCGGACGCGCAAAGCCTTTACAAGCCCGTCTATACGGTCTGAGAGTATGTCTAGCTCGACTGCTTGGTCTTGGTACAGCACAAAGTCAGGAACCGGGACAAGGGTGTCGCTCGTCATCGTTGAGTAAAGCGGACGGGCGCAGGGCCAGAATCCCTCTAATCCTAGCGGATCATCCCGTTCATCAATGACCTCTGGCATGTTCTTACTGAACCAAACCACTTTTCCTGATTCTTTGTCCCACAGTTCGCAAATCTTGGCGCGGGTGTGTTCTTTTGAGGATTGCCCGTATGTTTTTAGGGTGTCTGGGCCTGCGTCAAACGGGATGTTTTTGCCAACCTTTTCGCCAAATCGTTCAATGAGGGATTCGCGGGTCATATAAACCCACCGCCATACACAGGTAACTTCCTCCCAAGTACGCGCTATGGAATGCCCAAAGTCTTTCCAGTGAACATAATCAGTCGGAGCGCATTCGTATTCAATTTCTTCCTGCGGCTCAACTTGACCAGCGGTTGCGTCTGTCTGCATTCCGGCTTCGTCGGTGTCCTCGGTGATGCTTAGTCCATCTTCAGGAATGTCCAATTGCCGCACATGCGGTTCGTACCGCACCCAAGCAACACCACGCCCGCCAAGAAAACGATCTTCAACGCAATGCTTCATAGTTGCGCGGAAATCGGGGTAATGCTCAACCTCAAAATCTAGCGCACGCTCAATCAATTGTGAGGCTACCCTGCCCACAGGGTCGTTATCGCCAAACCTACGGGAAACGTCTGCTTTTGGCAATCGAGCATAAACCGCAGGGATTAAAGTCTGAACGTTAGACCAAAGAATGTTGAACTTTGCAGTTTCATTAGTTGTTGCGCTGCGGTTATCGTCCCGGTAACGCTTGATAATCTTTTGCGTTCGGGCTTCCCATTTCTTGAAGTCTCCGTCATAAGTGGCGACTATGTTCAACCATTTATCAACGCCGGTTGTGGTTTGTTTCATTATTTATTCCGTTTTGAAATGGCGCTTGCTTTGGCTTGGGCATCTTCTTTGCTGCTTGCGCCCCATGCTTTAAGCGCTAAAGCTAGGCGAGTCGGTTTCCCGTTCTTTTCCATTGGCCCCGGCATATTGCCCATACGGGCAAGGAATGAGGCTCTGCGGGGATTGTCGCCAGCTTTTACAGGCGGTTTCAGCGTCCCGCCCGTTTCTGCTTTGTACGAGGCTCTGCCCTTGGCGTTTAACCCGCCCTCGGGGTTTTTACCTTCTTTGCGTTGCCATGCAGCGGTCATTTTTTCTTCTTTGCTGTCTTTGCTGATTCTTTAAAAGCATCAGCATTGGGCGCACCTGGGCTTCCGGGCTTACGCATACGCTCGCCAGAACCAGCTTTAATACGTTCCTGTTTGGCTAAAATATTGGCGTACAAACCGGCTTTGTTCATGCTGAGAATATCCCGACAGCCACCACGGTCGCGCCAGCCCCGGTGGTGATTTTCCACGGCCCTGTAACAGCCGCCATATTTAGTTCTAGGTCAAGTGGCCCCAGTTGAGCAGATGCAGCGGTGCTAATTACAATTGACGTAGAGCCATCAATTAACGTTACACCGGCGCTGGCAACGGTAATAACGTTGATTAGCAGCCGGTGGACATAATCACCAACTGCGCCTGTGCCGCCCAGAACCTGCGCGGTTTGCGATGCTGCAACGGTTTCATATTGATAGCGATAGGGATTGGATACGCCACTCATAATCTGCTGCTCCTGTGTGTTTTGTGGGTCGCCCACATATCGTTTAAGGTTACTGTGTTCTCAGGGCCAACCATCAGCGGTTTGTGCGTGTCTGGTTGTTTAACTCGCGGTTCAATACGCCAAGCAATAGCCAACATCCTCATAGCGTCGGCAGGATGGCTTGTCCAATCATGCCTTGGAGTTTGTCTAAAAGCCTTTTTGTCCTCGTCATATTCCCGCTGGTACTGACGTAAAGCCTCAATGCCCTCAAAGCATCGTTCCTCATCAAACCATGTTTGGGGGAGCATCTGGCGCACCGCTTGAATGCCATCTTGAACCCCAAGATCGGGGACTATCGCCATATTGTTAATGCCTAGATGCTCTGCCATTTGTTCAATAACTGATTTGCCACCACTGGCAAGCGTCTTGGCTCGGGCATCGTGTGGTAGATAGTGCTTTCCGTACTTGTAAGGCTTCGACTTAACCACCGCCCCTAGTTCATCAACGTTTGCCCCGCTAACAGCGTAATAATCAATAACGTGGATTTCGTTGCGGATGACCTGATACCACCAGATAGCCGTGTCGTCCCGGTAGCCCAAGTCCCACGCCGTATGCACAGGAACCTCGGGCTGGTAATCAACCTGTGTGATCCTGCCTTCTTCTGTGGCTTCTCTAAGGTCTTGACCATAGAACGCCCCTAGAATTGCTGCCTCAAAGCTGCACTCGTACTCCTGATCGTACTGATCCTTGCTCAATTGAGCGCGGGCTGCGGACAGTTCCCCTGGCGGCAATAATCCTGATTGACTTGCAGGAAGTTCCAGCAAAAACCATTCGTCTTTGAGTCTGCTTGCGGTTGTGCGTATGTCCCAGAACTGGTTTTTACCTTTCGGCGTGCCACCAAACACCGCCCACCCCTGCCGGTCAGACAATGCCGGACGAATGACGTTACCCCAGACGCTAGGCTTAAAGTCGCCAAACTCGTCCATGTATATCCCCGAGAATCCCAATCCCCGGATGGCATCGGCATTGTCAGCGCCAAACAATCTGACCTTGGCTCCGTTTATAAGGGTCACGGTCAATTCTGCCTCGTTGCTGTCGGCGGCAATGGGCTGCGAGTAATGCTTGAGATAATCCCATACGACCGACTTTGCTTGACTCCTGAACGGCGCAACAAACGCAAACAATGGCATTGGGTCTTTGCTGGTGATCGCCGCCCTAATGATGTCGTTGATTGCCGCGACCGTCTTACCCGCCCGCCTATGCGCGACAAGACACGCCCACCGCTGCGTTCTGTTGTGGAAAGGCATGAACGCTTTGCGGGGCGCATACGGTATCTCTATTTCTCGGACTGCCATGTAATCTTTAGTTCTTGTGGGCCACCATCTGCCCCGGTCACTTCGGTTCTAGCCAGCTTTGGAACGTGATATTCGAGCAAGTCCGAAAAGCATCTAAACGCCGCTGCTGGGCCTTGGTCTGCCGCTATCTCGTCTAGCCATCCTTGAAGCCTATCAGCGTTCCCATCAACAAAACGAGCAATAGCCTCTTTTGCTGCAATAGTTGTTTTGTTTTGCAGTCCTTTAGGGCGACCAGCTCCGGGCCTTTTGTCACCTTTTTTAAATTGTCCTGCGTTTGGCATTATTTAAGAAAACGCAGCTTATAAAGGGTTGAATCAATCAACGCCGCAATCTCATCAATTAGGTTTTGCAGTTGCGTATCCTTCGGCAGATGCACACGGAAGTCCCGCACGAAGTCGCTGATCTTGGTTAGATACTTTACCGGGTCGGTTTCGCTGTGAAACGTATTGGGATAGTTGGTAATGACCTTGTAGCATCCTTGATAAGCCTCTGCAAAAGCGTCAGTAAGATCAATGATCTCATGGTAATAAGTATCAAGCGCCGAATGCACTGAGAAGCTATCGGTCTGCAAATGCATGAAATGGGCATTGGTTCCCGAGTGAAACAACACAGAAACGAAACTTGCCGCGTCAGCGTTATCAGCCATATTTATTCCCATTTCTCCAATATTTCCAGATTATTCCGAATTTTTGCCCTCGTCAAGCCGATAAACATAAACATTTTTACGTCCTGCTTTGCGGGTTTCATACGGCATTAGTTCACGAGCAACAATCTTGCGCCGGTACAAATAATTGAGGGTGCAACTCATTTGAGTTTTTTTAACATTCAAAGTCGCAGCCAAGTATTCACAGTTCACATTCGGCGTTGTCTTTAATATTTCAACAATATTCGCGGTGTGCATTTCTTATCCATTGTTTTCATTTGTGCAACAATTGATTGCGCTTCTTCTATGTTCCTCGCAATCGCCATTTTCCCCTGCCAGTGCTTTGCAAACTCAATCTGATCGGCGGTTTGTTTGCCTTTTGGCATTTTCACTTCCACCAGCCATGTGTTACCTTGAATCGCTACCAGTAAGTCAGGCACACCCTTGCCCATCGCAGCCAGAGACAGAACGCTACACCCTAGCGACCGGAATGCATCTATCATTTGAGAATGGTTCCCATCTACTCGGGCAGCACGCCGCATAGAATCCTCGTTTTCTGCAACAATTCATCTTCAGTACCATATCGGTCCTCGAACTCCCGCCGCCAGGGGTGTCTGCTTACAACTTCTTTCGTGTTTAACCCGCTACGGTGATGCATTAGACACAAACCAATCACAGAATCCTCGCCAATACGCCTAGAACCGCGCAGGAGGTGATGAAGGTCGCAAGGGCTATCTACCCCTTCACCGTGGCAAACGATGCAGCCTAGCGCCCGTATGCGCGTTTGTAAGGCTTTTTCTGCTTTAGTCATTATTTTTAATTTTTTTTTACCCATGCCCACGCAAAACCATCTTCTTCCCATTGCGCGTCCATTATTTTGCTTTCAACCCCGCATGACAAACAGGCGGCGGTTTGTTTGCCAAAATCAAGAATTAAACTTGGTGTGTTTTCATAATGCCACGGGCAAATAGCCCCCGTTTTTTTTTTGGGGTGCGGCAGTTTGTATTCAAAAGGGCCAATTATTCGATCATCACTTCCGGTTTTTGATTGATTCATTTTATGAAAAACAATTGATTTCGCGTGCAATGCTTTCATTTATTATTCCTTTTGGCGCTGGTATTTTGATTCCGGCGTGATGCGATGCGGCGTTCAGCCAATCAAGCCATTCAGAAAATCGTTTTTTACCAAACCGGCTTGTTCGCCGCCCAAGCATAACCATACCGCCTTCCAGCCCCGGCGATATTCTTGGCGCAGTCTCGCCCTCAAAAGCCGCTGTCAAAATGTCTTTCCATTCCTCGTCGGTGAGCCAGCATAGGGTGCCGTTGATGGGCCATTGCTTCTGTTTTGCCCACGCTTGCAAAATGGGCCATTGCGCCGCGTTTTGCCCCGCGTTGCGTCTTTCTTCGCAGACAGGGCAAATCATTACAATTGCTCCAGCGGGGTCAAAAGCCCTGACGGAACCATCAATCGTTCGCCATAACCGTAATTTTTCTTTACACAGACGCGTTCAAAAGTGGTTTTGTCTATGTAACCGTGTATTTCTAACAAAACGGGTGACAACACTTGCACCCCTACCAAAATTTCAGCATTGAAAGACTTCATATCATCAACAAAAAATTCTAATGTTTTACCTTGAAAATTATTTGTTTTAATTTGCGCCGTTTTACCTTTAATTATTGTGTCAGGGCGAGGATCGCCACCAGCCATAATTTGCATTGACAGTGGGCATCCCGTGACTTTTTTTACCCCAAACTCGCCCATTGCCCCAATGTAATGCAAACCAAATTCAGTTTTTGTTGTGTCGTATTTTTTTGAATGCGTTCCAGCCAAATATTTTACCCAAGACATTCTTTCGGCATACATAGCAATAAAATTTAAATCAAAGGCATTTAAATCAACTTTCATAGTTGCTCCCCGGTGAAATTGTTTAAGTTGTGCAGGGCTTTGTTGGCGTATTCGTAACTGATTGCTGGCAGTCCCTTTGTTTCCAAAACCTTGTTCCAATATTCCCGCCCATTTACCGGCTTGCTTTTCAGGATCCCGAGTATCTCGCCAATCCTGCGCTTACCCTGCTCAGAGTCTCTAGGCGGCTGCGGGAGCGCCAGCACAGGTTTAGGGCGAGACTTGCAGGCAGCCTTAAATTCGGCACAGGTTGGGGGCCAGGGATGATTGTCCCGGCAATAATCCAATCCAACCTTTATTTCCTCGCCCTCAAACCCTGCAAGCGCCTCTGCCCAGACTTCATTCCAGTCATTCACCGTTTCCTGATCCGGAAAACAACTTGTGAATTTCTGTAGGTACAACATTGAAAACTTCTTGTGCAGCGCGGTTGCCCACGGCTTCGGCAGCCAGTTCTCGGGCCAGTTTTTCTCGGGTGTAGGCGTGTACGTTGAATTTTCCATTTGTCGCTCCTTGTTGGGTTTTTAGGGGGAATACGCCTTTCCAGCCGTTCGCCGTGGATTGGTCTAAAACCTTGGCAACGTCCTGCCCTTCAAAATGCAAAGTTTTAAGTTGATTGACGATGAGCTGCTTAGCGCGGTCAGTGAATGCGCCCTTTCCCGCTTTCCGCATTTCAATGAATCCTTGCCAAGCGTCTTTCGGAATCCAATCGGGAACAACAAATATATGTTCTTTATTATTCTTGTTATTGTTCTGGTTCTTGTTCTGGTTGCTAATAGGGTTTGATGGGGTGCCTATAGCCCCCCCATCGCCCCCCTTTGACCACCTTATAGCCGCCCCACGCTTACCGCTTTCAGCAAATCCTTGATATTTAAGGATTTCAGCATCACAACGCGCATGATGGTATCCGTCCTCTTTTTTCTCAAACATATCAATTAAAACGGATTCAATTGCCTCAAGGGAAACGCGGATACGCCTTGCCAGCCATGCAGAATCCAATGGGATCGGCATTTCTGTGTCGTAGTACATATCCAATAGACGACGAAATGCTAAATCCTCGTCATTTGAAAGATGGGCAGTGGATGCCTTGTAATCAGCAATATTAAACGGGTAGTAATACATAAATCCTCTCAGTCCAGCCCGTAATCACAAAAGCTGATAATTGCCGGAGAAGGCGCATGGGGAGATGCGCCGCAAGGCTCTTTTGGTAGGGCTGGATTGACAGAACTCATGAAATCTCCGGTTGGCTTATCAGGGCCAAATAGGACTATGTGCTAGTTTTCAGTTTGTGTAAAGCAATCATTTCCTGCCGCAATTTGTGCCTGGCATCAGCCCCGCGCTTTTGCTCAACCAGATTGAAATAATGCTCAATCTCAGGACGGGAGCGCAGCATCGTGTCCCTAGCCTCACACTCACGCCTCCACCCCTCGCAGCTTGAGCAGACCACCACGCCGGTGCGAAGCGTGACCGGCGCGGTTTCGATCAAATTGCAACCAAGGCAACTCAATTTTGGTATTTCTTGGGATCAACCATAAGTTTGCCCTTAGTAATTACCTGTAGCTGGTACGCCGCGCCTTTAGCTACAACCTCCCCCCACTGCTCCACTGCTTGCCGGGTAATACCCAAAGCCTCGGCAAGCTGCCTACGCCCTCCAAAATATTGCACCGCATCATCTGTAAGCATCGTTGTTCCTTTGGTTTCCGATGATGCAATATACCTTGTGTGAATATATTTGTAAAGAAACCTTGCAAAGCAATTTTACTTGCGATATAGTCTGGTCATCGCAGGCAACCAACCAGGAGAAACAAAATGACCAAAGCAGAAATGAAAAAAGAATTTGAAGCCTACTACGCAGACTTAAAAGCAGATGCAAAAGCAAACGGTTACCGCGTAAATAAAGAATTTGAATGGGAAAGATTTCAAGAACTGCAAGCCGCCTGATTCCTCTGCCCCTGCTAACGCGGGGGTTTTGGAATACGCAGCCAGAGCGCATCTGGCAGGCAACATAAGGAGAGCAAAATGGTCGCAGAACGCTGCATGTGTGGTGCTACAGACTGCCCGATATGTGGGCCTTTGCAGGGCTATTCGGTCAGGAATAAAGAGTTTGATTTGGATTACGAAGAAATGGCGTTGGAAGAAGTAGTAGAAACTATTCTTGATTACGGTCAATGGCCCCGTCCGCGCATAGGCAAATATCAGTCTCGCAAAGAGTTTGACCTATACGAATGGCTCCAAGAACACCGCGATCCTAGCTACATGCTGGAAATGTATGTTGCCTGCCTTTGCGATGACAATGACCCGCTAGAGCTTCGCAGGATTAAAGAGCGCAAAGCAATTGTAGAGATGTTGACAGCGCACCTTCGCAACTCCGACATGGTTGCAGAACATGCCGAGTTTCTTGCGGCTGACGACAAATGAGCGAGATCGTGTCTTACGCTTGCGCTATTGGCGCGGTGATATGTTTTTCAATCTTAATATGGGGAAATAATGAATAAATCAGACAGCATCGCAGCACTGGCAGCAGCGTTGGCAAAAGCGCAGGGAGCCATGAAGGGCGCAGTTAAAGACTCTGCCAACCCGTTTTTTAAATCCAAGTACGCAGACCTTGCCAGCGTTGTTGAAGCAATCAGGGCAGCGTTTTCTGCCAACGGTCTGTCCTACATACAGACGGTCGAGCCGCACCCGGACGAAGTGCGCGTCGAAACAACTATTTTGCATGCCTCGGGGGAATGGATTTCTTGCGGCTACCTGTCTTTGCCTGTCAGCAAGGCAGACGCGCAGGGGTTTGGATCAGCCCTCACCTACGCTCGCCGTTATTCTTTGGCAGCCGCGGTCGGAGTTGCGCCAGAAGATGACGATGGCAATGCCGCGGTCGCAGCCAAGCCGAAGGATGACTACACAAAGCACCTTCTGGCCCTTGCCGCAGCCCCGACAATGGACGACCTTCAGGCGGTCTTTAAAACCGCCTACAAAGGCGCACAGGCTACGCAGGACACTCTGGCAATGGCAGCCATCACGCTTGCCAAGAACAAGCGCAAAGAGGTGTTAATGCAGCCGCGCACAGACGCATTTCTGGAAGGCAGTCAATGAGCGTTCAGGGAACCCCGGAGTGGCTTGCTGAACGTGCTGGCAAAGTGACCGCCAGCATGATTTCAAACGTCCTGATGAAACCTGAAACGGCTGGTTATCGGGATTACCAAGCGCAGCTTGTTGCGGAGATTTTGACCGGCAAGCCGCAAGGATCGGATTACACGAACGCGCACATGGCTTTTGGCACAGAAATGGAACCGCTGGCACGAAGCGCGTATGAAGCCGAGACAGGGTTTAGCGTTGATGAGGTAGGGATGTGCCAGCACCCAACCATCGAACGCGCTGGTGCCAGTCCTGACGGGCTGGTGGGCAATTCTGGGCTGGTGGAGATTAAATGTCCCAAAGTCAGTACGCACTTGGCTTATTTGATAGCCGGGGTTGTTCCGGCAGGGTACAAAAATCAGATGATGTGGCAGATGGCTTGTACAGGCAGGAATTGGTGCGATTTTGTGAGTTTTCGCCCAGACCTGCCCGAGCATTTGCAGTTATTTATCGTGCGTTACAAACGCGATCCAGCGCGAATTCTGGAAATAGAAACTGCGGTAATTGCGTTTCTTAAATCCGTGGACACAATGATTAATCAACTAAAAGAGGTGAAGTAATGGCAGACACAATTGAATTTGTAAACGGCTTGATAGTAAAAGCACCGCATGAAAATGCACCCAGTTTTGTTAAGGCAAATATCAGCATTAAGGTAGTTGACTTGGGCCAATGGCTGCGAGAACGATTCAAGGCGGGGGATGAGTGGGTGAACGTGGATGTAAAGGAATCCAAAGGTGGCAAATGGTATGCCGCTGTTAGCACGTTTAAGCCAAAAGAAAAACAAGAGCAGCAAGCAGCGCCCAAGGCTTACGGCGGCAACGATGATGTACCGTTCTAATGAGCCTAACAACAAGGGCAAGACGGGCATATCCGACCCGCAGGAACGCAGCCAAATGGGTTCTTGCGGTTAGGTGGATGAGAAGCCGGAGTAAAAATCCTTGGGTTCTTGAGGGTGGAGCTGCTAAGTGGGGGCATAAATGAAAACCAGAGAACCCGATCCGCGCCGACGCACTAAAAAACGTCAGCTTGACGATATTGTATTGAGCGATGAAGGCGACTGCGCTACGTCGAGCGAGTGCTGGATGGCAAGCGCAAAGAAACAAGCAAAACTAGCTTGGCTGGAGTGGCGGCAGCTTTATACGTCTGATACAAACCGCGTATTTTTCAAACGCGGGGTTACTTATGTCGATGCCATTACCGGAAGCCTTTACCGGGATGGTCGGTGTTTAACATCAAGCAGATTAAAACTCGGAGACATAAAGCGCAATCAAAAGGGCGGCGCTGCAATCTTGATGGCAATTAAGGGGGATAAAAGTGAATGACCACATCATCGAGGAAGTACACCCCCACGCAGTAAGAACAGCCGCACTGTCGGCGCTGCTTAGCTGCTCAATATTTTTCTTTATTGGCTTTTTCGGGAGAGATGTATGGAACTATCATGTAAACAATGTGGGAAACGGACTAGCGATGTGTGCGCCAGAAGCGACTGCTGGGCAACCGAAACGAACTTTGCAGTGGAGGTTACCCGACGAGCCAAAGAAGTAGCCAAGGCACATGGGAGTGATGGCAAAGCTGCGGTGATGGCGTTTAACGTCAACTTTGAGAAAGTTACCGAGTGGGCTGAAAGTATCGGCGCGCAGCGTCCGCTAGACAGGGATGTGATAAAGCGCATGGGCAAGGAAACAGTTAGAGCCGCTGAATGCTACGCGGCAATTGCAAGGTCGATATGAAACTAACGCCGTGGTATCCACCGCATCTTAAACCGATGCGGGTTGGCGTATATCAGGCAATACCAAAACACGTTCCCGATTGTCTCATTTATTCGTACTGGAATGGGGTTAAATGGTGCTGGGACGCATGGACAGTGAACGGGGCTAGATTAAATCGTAATGTATCTCCGCGACAAGATAGGAGATGGCGCGGAATGGTAAAACCAACAATTTGAAGGAGTCTGTGATGTTACTCGGAGAAACCCCATACGTTTCATGCTTTGTGCGAAATGAATTCCTGTTTGACCAACAAAAAGGGCATGGCGAATTTACACCGGCAATAGTGTTTGCGTTTCGCGCAGAGCCAGCGCGTGTGCCTATGTTTCAGGTCATGCTTGATTCTGGGGCGCAGTGGG
>Ga0181358_1000440_pt1 | contig 18514 bp, 32 predicted proteins | sample Fa13VDMM110SD_FD_130096 | JGI IMG/M metagenome (GOLD analysis project Ga0181358, IMG submission 130096) | Freshwater viral communities from Lake Michigan, USA - Fa13.VD.MM110.S.D | ecosystem: Environmental > Aquatic > Freshwater > Lake | place: USA: Michigan | collected 2013-09-24 | reverse complement strand
CGAGACGAGCGCGCCAACATGGATCCTCAGCTGCTCCAGAATGACCATCACCACCTCCAACCTGATGCCAGTGTATCACGATCCGCCGGCGGTTGCACAGGACTGGGCAAGGATCTCAATCCCCCAGTGGGGGCTCCCGCCCCAACGGACGCCGAGGAGGTCCTCCACGACCGCCCCGTCCACCAGCACATCGAACTCGATGTCGTCCTCCCACATCCCGAAGGAGTTCCTCCGGACATCGAGGACAAGGGCGGTCCTGCCGCGGACGGGCTCCTCCCACATCGTGGGTAGGAAGCGGACGAGATCACCGACCTTCATTGAGGACCTCCGACTGCTTCTTCACCCACGTCAAACTCCATCCTGTTTCGATCCGACCTCCGACGAGGAAGTCCACGCCTCCCAGCACCGCCGACCCCGCCGTGATCGCCGGGGTGTTGATGACCACGAAGGGTTGCCCGGAGACGCGCTCTATGATCTCCGAACCCCTTAGTCCGTCCTTGAACCGACGGAGATCACCGGGCTTCATTGATGGTCTCCTTGCATGAGCGCTAGGAAGCGTTCGTCGATTGAGAGTAGGGTCTCGCCGTGGAGCACCCGCACCATGGGCTGAATCCTGATGTCGGTCTGCACATCGTCACGACCGAGGTACAGGAGAACCGTGCCCTCAGGGACAATGACAGCCGGCTTGGGTGGGGTGTCACGGATCAACGGATGATAGGCGTAGCCGTAGCCGGCGCCGGATGAGAGCTTGACGATGTCACCGGGCTTCATTGTTTCCTCCAGTCATCGGGTGCAGATGGAGAGCGTAGACGTCGCGCAGCCCGAGGGTCGGGTGCAGCACTCGGACGAATGTGTGGCTCTCGCTCCGTCGGATGACGATCACGACATCGAAGAGGTCGCCGTACGCAAGATCGAGCTCAAGCGCGTCCTCTGTGCTGAAGAGGAGCGGCGCAGCGCCCAGCATCATCAGGTCACCCGGCTGCATCGACGGGCTCCGAGTTGTTCATGATCCACGGGAGACTCCAGCCCGCCTCGATTTGACCGTCAATGAGGAATTTGACACTCCCACCGTGCGCGGTCGAGTGACGACAGTCAACCTCAAGGACCAGGAAGTGACACCCGGGCCATGTGCTGGCTTCCGCGGCGACGAGGGCGACGCGATCCTCGCTGCGCACGGCGTCCTTGAACCTGCGGAGATCACCCGGCTTCATCACTTCACCTCCCGATAGGGGATCAGCTTCGCGCTGAAGACCTGGCAGAGCCCGAGTCGTGGGTGGACCGCCCGCATGTACCAGTTATCAGATTCTGATCGACCCAGGATGAGGACTATCTCGCCCCTTTCTGCAAAGCCAATATCGATTCGGCAGTTGATCGCATCGGCGATCCGTGTCCACGACGTAATCTCTGCCAGATCTCCGGCCTGCATGGATGCGCCTCGTACCCGAATCATACAAAGATCGTGCTCAATCGCTCGTGCCGCGCATGGCCAGATCGAGTTCGATCGATGAGTTTTGGGTCTGATTTTGTCTGAACCACCTCGGGATTTGCGGGTTGTTTTCGGGGTGTGCGACCAATATGTTATATGGCTCGAACATTCAAAACAACCCGCAAATCCTGGTTAAACGTCCCGAGGGGCCATTTGCGGTATCAGACTGACGACCAAAATATCACTGTGCCAGTATGTCTTGATGTCACCCTCGTGAGACAAAACTCTGACAAGACCGTCACTGATTGTGTTGATGACGAACATGACTGGGCCCCCTGGATCTCCCGCTTCCCGGACAAGGTCGCCCGGGTTGATTGAGGGGAGATCCAGGGGGCTCGTCATATTCATCACTCCGTCGCGATCAGCTTGAAGCCAGACTCGGTCATCGCGAGGAACTGCCGAGAACCAGCGCCACCGTAGCGATTCTTCTCGACCTCGAGGATGCGACACCCGGCAAGGTCAGGGTCCTTCACCTCGACCGTGAGAGTGACGAAGGTGTCGATCATGTGCTTGAGCGTGTTGGAGCCCATGAACTTTCCACCCTTCGTCACCTGACCGATCACGACAGGATTGACGAAGTGCTCCTTCGCGTAGTCCGTGATCTGGGTGAGGACACGTTCAGGAGTCTTGCTGTTGGTTGCACCTCCAGCATAGTGTCCGTCATCCATGCACTGGAGGCTGTCCACGACGAGGACGAAGGGCTTGCCAGGATTCTTGACACGCAGATCGTCACACTTCTCCAGCAGCGTGGGCATGTGGATCTCGTTGGATGCCACGAACTGTCCCAGAAGCTTGAGGCGCTGGGAGGACATGCGCAGCTGGTAGAGTGACTCCTCGCCGGAGTTGTAAACCACCTCCGCGCCCTGACGGCTGAGGCTGTCTGCCAGGCTGAGCATCATAGTGGTCTTGCCGCTGCCAGCACCCCCAGTGAACATCGTCACTGCACCCGGAGTGAACCCTTGACCGCCAAGGGCGTTGTCCCAGAACTCCAGGCCGGATGCGAGCTTTCGCTTCATCGCGTCGGGAACGTTGACGTCGCTGAGCTTCGTTCCCCAGGCGAACTTGTCATTGATCTTGATCCGCATCGATCATGCCTCCTTATGGTGGGTTGGGGCACACACATTATACCTCGTCGAGCTCGACGCGCTCGTGATCGTCGATCTGATCCCAGTCGATGGCGCCGCGCTTCTCAAGGTAGCTCAGCAGCCTCATCATCACATACCTCGGGTCGGTCTTCAAGATCCGCGCCTCTGCACGTGGGATGAAGATCGTGCACTCCGCATTGTCGATGCAGAGAAGAACTGCGCCTGTAGTCTTCAACGCATCTTCATTTTCTCCCTTGAAGCCCTTCCAGTAGTTAGGGTCTTGCGACAGGCCCAAGACTCTGTACTGGGATCCCTTCCAGATGACGATATCACCGCAAGCTGGAAGCAAGGTCTTCTCGATGTCGTCTTCAATCAAGTGATAACTCCACAAGTGTGTAGACGCTTTCGTCTGGATTCCAGCATTCTTTGAAGGCATGACCCAGGCCCACAAGCAGCGCTTCTTCTCTGGTAGACGTGTTTACAACGCTGAATGTGTATGCACTGACACGCTTGTCCCCTGCCTTCCATAGCACATGGAGCGAGTCGCTACCTGACTCGTCGACCTTGTCGTCAAAGAGCTCCTCGAGATAAGCGATCAGGAGCGCATAAGACCTCACGTTCACTTCACGTCTCCTGAATAGTAGCAGTCGAGCATGAGGCACGACATGTCAACCCAGTGCGCTAGAACTCCATCGGACCACATGACGGTTGCAACATTGTGATGCTGGTCAACGTTGACCACAAAACCAAGCGCGCCCTGGTCCGGGTCGAGTCCTGCCCAGCGGACAAGATTGCCTAGAAGGCGTGATGCTCGCATTGTAAACCTCTAGCGTGTCCAGATTATAGCACAAATCGAGACTCTTTACACAGGATCTCGAACTCATCGAGCGTCGCCGCCGCCCGCGTCGAGAGAGACAAATCGTTCAACAAGATGTTGGATCGCAGATGTCTGCTGCGCTCTCTGCTTCTCTGACATGTCGACATGTCAGTAACCTGCCTCGCTGTTGAGCGACACGAGGTCACGGGGTTCCACTGTCACCTCACAGAGGCCTCGAGTGTGTCCTGATCATGTCTTCTGAGTACACCTCGCGACGCCCGCCGAAGAGCACATCCCAGGCGCCGGCGCGGAAGCCGGCGTGGACCTGCTCCTCGAGCAGCATGAAGGTCTTGCCGGAGTACCTCTCTCGCCACCCACCGACGTCGAGAGTCACCCACGTCCTGACGTCACCTGGCATCATTGCGCCGTCCCCGAGGGGTGGGTGGTTGACAGGAACGCAGAAGTCGTCGCCCTGGACGCCTATCATGAGCATGATGTCACTCTTGGAGGCGACAACGTACTTGTCCTTGCCAGAATCGTAGAGGATTGAATTCTCCCTGATCGGGACAAGATCGCCGGGTTTCATTCGCTGATCACGGCGGCGCGCGATCCAAAGAGGTTCATTGCGACCTTGTTCGCGCAGTCACGAATGTATGTGCCGATCTCAGGCTGACCGCTGATGTCAATTCCCCTCGAGGCGGAGTTGATGTTGCATGTGACGTAGTCAGGCATGTCAGCACCCATGATGAGCGCTGATCCGATGAAGTCGTAAGACAGGTTTCGAATCCAGGCCCAGAGCGCTTCCTGACCCAGCTTGATGAATGCTTCAACTTCTTGCTTCGGGATCACGCATTCCTGATGGACGACCAGGCGGCTGGGATCCATGGGCATCTCGATCCGAGTGAAGTAGGTCGAGAGCATTCCTCGCCCATTAGGCGTCACGGAGCACACGAACGTGATGGGCATGAGAATGCCTTCCACGCCATCAGGGATCTCGGCCAACATGAGCTTGCAGGTTTCCTTCAGCGCAGTCTCAACTTCCTGAGACAGGTTCGTCGGCAAGTAACGCATAGTCTTTAGCACCTTTGCTGGGTAAGGCGATTATACCACTCTTTGCTCGACCCACTCGGGTAGGCTAGCGCTTCTTGGGCTTCTCGATCAGTGTGTGGTAGCCCATAGGATAGTAGCGCAGTCCCTCACCCAAGAGTTTGACAGCAAAGTGCTGAATGTTTGGAAACTTAGCATTCAGGTCTCTCGAGGGAATGCCCATCCCGTGATAGGTGCCCTCCCCGCAAACGTTTCCGTTCTGGTCTACCACTAGAACTGTGGCACCGATCTCAATGTTCATTGTTCATCCTCGATTCTATCGACTAGAGAAATTGACTGACATGGTAGTCTTACGGTCCCACCTGCTGAGGTGATCTCGACCGTGCTACCTTTTGATGCGATCACCGTGCCAAATCTCACAGTTCCCATATGATCTCTGAACTTCACTAGGTCACCGACCTGGTACGACCAGGACACGCTCTTGTGATGAGGCGTGAAACCATTCACGATGGTCCGCCTGTGACCTGTGACTCCTGCACCGATCTGCTCTCCGCTGCGAGCGGCAGCCCGGGCGGCATTTCTGACGTTTCTAGGAACTTTGATGTTTGCCATGGCCCTATTATAGGTCTTGGGTTTTGTTTTACACGGGAAGTATCAAACATACAAAATGATACCGCTCAATGTTGTCGCGTAAACCCAGAGGCCCACCCCTGGAGCTCGACTCACCAACCAACCAAAGTAGAGCTCGACAGGGGTGGGCCCAAGATGGGCCCCACCCCGTTGTTGCCGTTGCTACTACTTCTTCACAGCCGTCGCGGCATGGATATTCTTGATGATCTCAGGGCCGATCAGCTTGTGCAGGTTGCGGATGTTCTCGATCTGGTTCGTCTCCATCACCTTGTTGAAGAAGGAGATCGTCATCTCGGCGCTCACCGCCTTGGCGAAGGCCGCAACGTTCTGGGCCTGTTCGGGAGTCCACTGCCCCTTCTTGCAGGAGACGATCAGCTTCTCCATCAGCGCGTTCTGCTTGTCCGCGGTGAGCTTGGAGATCTTGGGCTTGGTCTCCTTCCATCGGATGAGCACGTCCTCGGCCGACAGGATGGACTCGTAGTTCTTCACGAAGTCACGGAGCGTGATCGCCGCTTCCACGCCGACGAAGCCCAGGGCGATCGGGTAGAGCATCTCGGGCGCCGAACCGGCCGAGTCGACGAGGCTGATGCCCGCCTTCTTCAGGCTGCGGTCGAGTCGATCCCAGGACCGCTGGGAGGGGTAGACCTTGCCGGGTTCGATGACGCCGCTGTGCCGGAGGTGACCCGGGTTCTGCCTGATGAAGTCCACCATGACGTCATCGACGCCGGCGCCCTGCGCCCAGATGATCCAGTCCTCCACCGTGGGTTCCAGGTCGATCGTCCAGAACCGGTCGGCCTGGGCGGGGTCGAGCTCGTTGACCGAGTATTCGGGCGAGGCGTTGACCGCGGCGTACACGCGCGTCTCGGGGTGGAGTTTCCAGCCGTTGAGCTCGCGGTCCAGGGTGATCTGCATCGCGGTCTGGAGCACCTCCGGAGTCGCGCGGTTGTACTCGTCGAGGAGGAGGGCCTTCGGGCCCTTGCAGGCCGCCATGAACCAGTCGGGTGGGCAGAACCGAGTGACGCCGTCGGTGAGCTCGGGGAGGCCGAGGAGGTCACCCTCGGTCATCTGCGAGAGGCGGCGGTCGATGAAGTCGCCGTCGCTGAACCCCAGGATCGAAGCGACTTGCCGGAAGATCTGGGACTTGCCGATGCCGTGAGGTCCACGGACCATGAGCGAGATGTCGGGCGGCAATGCGGCCGCGGTCTTGATGAACGTCTTGATGTCCATTTGGACTCCTGGTTGGTTTGAGCCGTGTTACCGGCGTGGTTATTCTAACTCACCTTGGCGCGCGCGCACGGGATGCCTAGATGGGCTTCAGCACTGCAAGGTATGTGCTGAAAGATCGCTCCCCACAGTCGTTGAAGATCTTGATTCTGACTCGGGGCGACGGGGCAATGATGTCCTGGTGCCACAGGAGCTCGTCCGGTGAGGTGACGTCGATTGGCTCTCGAGACACGTAGCCCGTGCCGAACTGGATCGAGAGGCCCATGAACATGCCCACATGCTGTGTGTTTTCGATCTTGTCATGGACCTCAACAAGATCACCCTGCTTGAGGCAGGTGGGCAATCCTTTGATCATGCTGCGCACATCCTTGATCACAGTCTCGACCAGATGTGCCCGAGAACTGCCTGCGAGTGCAGTGAACTCGTTGGGGTAGCACCTGAAGACTTTCTCCTTTCGACGGTCCCAGAGTCGGGTCGCAGGGCTCTTGGGACTCGGAGAGGTGATCCATCCCGACGTGGACGGATTGAGACCCGACGCGCCCAAGACCAGACGAAGGACGTCAGCCTGGGCGAGTCCTGGGGCCTGCAAGATGAGCTCACAGGCCCGTCTGACTGCGACACCTCCGTAACCTGAGGGGACTGGGTAACCATTGATGACTAGGCGATTTTGTGCCATCTGGCGCTCCGCTGTTCGATCATACAACGCATATTTCGCATCGCACGTGGTAAATGTCGCTCACGGTGCCTATATTAGGCACTAAGGAGGTCACATGAGCAAGACACAGAAGCTCGTCGCAGCGATTCTAGCTGCAGTGGCAGCCGCGATCACAGCATTCTTCGCCGCATTCGGTGGTGATGATGCTGAGGTTCCGGCAGCCGCTGCACCCGCTGCGGTGGAAGCACCTGCTGCACCAGCAGCAGAGCCTGCCGTGGAGACCGCACCAGAGTCAGAGGCAGCACCTGCTGCAGCTGGCACTGAGGCGGACCCCGCTGCAGTCGCAGCTCCCGCAGGAACCTAGATCCTGCGCCCTAAGGCCCAGGCAGCTATCAGGCTGCCTGGGCCTTCTTCTTTTCCTTGTCCATGGCGATCACGATGTCGCCTCGGGGAGTGGGAAACAGGAGCTTGGTGTTGGGAACTAGGACCCAGGCGCGGCGCAGGGGACTGGGACCGGGATCCTCAGCCTCACCGTCGGTGCAGATGATCACACCGTCGAACTCATTGCGGTGCTTCTTGACGAATTCGTTGACCGCCTTGAAGGAGGTGCCGCCTGCACGGTAGCGGACGGGGGGCTTCTTCTGGCCTTTCTTCCATTCGAAGGCGTTCTTCTCGTCGACCGTGTAGTCGAACGGGTAGAACTTGAAAGTGACCTGCTTGGCGAGCCCGCCGAGGACACCGTAGATCCGCTCGAGGTCCTCGTCACCCACCGAACCCGACATGTCCACGAAGACCGCGACGGTGGCCGTGTGGGACCGAGTGACACCAGGATGGATGTACGGGTACTTCCTGTTGATTCGGCGCAGGGTGCTGGCCTTGTTCAGGCGCTGCGAGGTCCCGACGAAGTTTCGCAGGAGCTTGCGCCAATCCACGGAGTCCTCGACCAGCTTGCGCAGTGTCTCGCGCATCTCGGCGGAGACGGAACCCCACTGACCGGTCCTGTCGCTCTTACGAACTGCATTACCCAGGGCCTGCTTGACACGAGCCTCGGCGACAGCGCGCTCCTCGTCGGTCATGTCACCCCAGCCTTCGTGGCTGTCCATCTCGCCGATGCCGAGGCCGGCCTCGCCCTCAGGGCCAACGATCGTATCCTGGACCTCGGGATCTTCCATCAGGCGTGCGAAGTACCACTCCATGGACTCGCTCTGCGGGAAGCTCACGATCTTGTCGCTCACCTTCTGCCACTTAGCAAGCTGGGTGGGATCCTTCACGCGAGACAGATCCAGCGCCCGGCCGGGGCGGAGGCCCACCTTGGGCATCTCATCTTCGGGAATGATGCTGTTGATCGCGAGGTCACCTGCGAAGTTGGCGACCGAGTGAGGAGTCAGACGCCGAGACGTGCAGTGGTTGAAGATGAGGTGGTAGGCCTCGTGCTTCAGGACGCCGAAGTGCTCCTTGGGATTGAGCGCCGCCATGAAGCGAGGGCCGTAGTAGAGATACAGCTCGCCGTCCTTCACCGAGACGCCCGCTGTCGGCATCGACTCCTCACGGACCTTGGTCACACCCCGCATGAGCTCCGCGAAGAAGGGCTCAGTGAGAAGCATGTTGATCAGGTGCGGTTGGATGTCATACCGTGCGGCGTCCTCGAGAGACGCCTCGTAGCCCGGAATGCCTGCTGTGTTCTTGTCGTCTTTTGCCATCAAACCTCCTTGCCTGGTGGCCAGGCCATTATACAATAGGCGCGCGATCACGCACGTGATCGAGAAGTTTCAAATCTTGCAGGTGTGTGTCAGTCACTATGCCATCAGGCCAGAGCACCATGACATATCCGTCACCCCACTTGTCAATGACAAACTCGGTGATGATCCCGATCATACCATCGAGATGCTTGTAGCAATCATCGAGTCGAGGATCAGGACAGAACATGACCAGCTCGCCAGCCTGGAGCTTCAAGTCAAGCAAGCGAGTACCAGATCATTACGGTGCGCATAGAAGACCTCTCCCGTGAGAATATCCTTGACAATGCAACATCTAGGAACTGGATAGTAGTTTCCCCGTCCAACCACGCGTGATTTGACGACCTCGTAGATCCGATCTTCTCTAAGATAGACGTATGTCGGAGCAGAGAGTCCTATCAGGTCACGGCTTGGAATCCAGCCGGAGGCGAGGATGCGGTCGGCGCGCGCCCTGTCATATGATCCCCTCGGGGGAATGACATTTGGCACTAGACACCTCATCAGGTGATGAGTCAGCTAAGACGACGCTGTCCCGCCTGAGGATGGCAGCTTCATACCAGCAGATCTCACCTTCCTCAAGGACAGACCAGATCCGCCCTGCCATGTCCCACGTTTTGATGACCACGAATAGTGTCCCCGTGGACCAGACACGAAGCTGCGACTGGCAGATGACTTCGCCTTGAGACATCTTGTCTACAGGCCTTCACGGCGACAGGAGATGATTTTGATCTTCTTCACGTCACCGACGCCAGGAAGATGCCCGGTGTAGAAGTGAGAGACAGAGTCAACCGTCACGGCGCTGTGTTCGCTGAGCGTCTTCACCCACTCGAGGGCCTGATCGCTGTCGTTGACCTGGACAGACGGTACATCTCCGTAGGGAGTGATGCCGATCACCTTGATGCCATCGGGGATGACCATGAGGGCCTGGATGAGATCGTTCATCTTACTGAATTGCATTCTGTCCATGATTGGAACCTCGCGGTGTGTATTGTACGTTTCGATCTTCGATTCGCACGTATCGTTAGGTCAGCCGCTCATATCTGTAGCCCTTCAGCTGGACAGTCTCACGGAGGAACTTGCCATGTGAAGTTGCTGCGAGAAGACCGTTCCAGATCGCCTCAGGAACAGAGTCGTAGCGGTAGACTGGGCCTGTCACGAACTCCACGAAAAGCTCTTTCCTGAAGGGATCGTATCCAGCAGCCCTGATATTTGACGATATGAACGACTGAAGTGGGACCATCTTGATTCTCCTTGTCGTCTCTACATATGCCTTGTGCCGCCCACATTATACCATTGATCACGTCGATCACACGCGCGAGGTGCGCGAAATGTGTGTGACGTGCGAAATGGGTCAATTATGCGCAGCGTACAAACGCGCATCGTTAGTCAGAGCCAGTCCATAGGAAAGTCAGGGTCAGCCGCGAGGACCATCAGCTGCCTACGAGCATCCCGTCGGGCTGTCGAACGAGACATCCGAGGACGAGTCGTGTAGACTTTCGTTCCCCTGCCGCTCACGATCAGGCCAAGATAACGCGGTGTTGGGTGTGGATCATCAACTCGGCAAGTGCAAATCTTGATATTGTCAGTCTTCGGCATCTTCTGTACTCTCAGAGAAAATCTTGACAGGGCCTAACTCTCGTGGATGAAGATACGCAATCCCTCTGTTTGTCATCAGCGTGAGGTGTCCACGCCTCCTTGCACCGTCATCGCACGTCCACCTGTGTTCTGTTCCGATGAAAAGCAGCGGGTCCCCAGGATTCCAGATGTATGTCTCTCCTGACGACCACGTGATTCCTGTCCACGTCGCCTGCTTTATTATGAGAACTCTTGATGAGGTGGTCGTCAGAAGACACCCTTTCATCCTGTCAAGTGCAGTTGACAACAGGGAAGTCAGAGGTTTTACTGGGATCTTCTTGCGCTGACGTGCCATTCTTTCTCATGTGAAGATAGGGTCGGGTGTAAAGCGCTTCAGACGCGACCTATCCTGGTAATCGATCTAGGCGTCGCCGGTGACCCGGGCGTGAAGTACTTTAGACATACGCCTTCTCAGGACCACGCGTGGGAGGAGTCGGCCAGGTGTAGGTGTTATCAGACATCTGGGCTGTGAAGATCCACCGACCCCCCACCTTTGTTCGTGAAATGACAGTTCCCTGTGCCCAGGATGGATCATGCTTGCAGTTATGAAGCGCGAGAGTCTGCACACTATTGGCAGCAGAGTCTGCAATACGCCAAGACGACGTGGTGAAGATGTTGCCCTGTTGGGTGTAGCCATGACGGGTAGCAGCACGACAGACGAGATGGATCCTATTAGGCATGGTCGCTTTTGCCTCCTACAAAGCATTATAACTCGAATGTGTTCGATTTACACGTGATAGGTACAAGAATCTCTAGCCGCCTTTATCTGTCATATGCCGGATGTGGCTCATCATATGTGTACGTCGGATTGGGATTGCCCTCTTCGTCATAGAGATCCTGCTGATCTGAGATGACGTGGTATACCATCCTAGTATAGTCCATGCTATTGATCTGCGACATCATTTCATTGTGCACGCGCTGAATGAAGTCCACGATTCCTGTATCTAGCTCATTAGGCAGTATCGGACGAAGATCCATTTTTGCAAGATCAGAAGGTAAAGGATAGTCGTCTTGGATGCCGCTTGCCTTGCTGAGTAGTGCTGCGAAAGCTCGACCATATTCGTCAACTGGGACGGCACTCTTTGAGACGATCCTGCTCAGAAAAAGCTTGAACAAGCCCTTTATGTTGTTGATCATTGCGTAGACAGTCACGTCGGAGACTGTGGCACCTCTCTGGCGCTCCTGTCTTGCTGTCTTGTTAAGCGCCGAGTCGATCTCACGTCGAAAGGCATTTGTCAATTTCATTTCTGCTTCAGCTGGTTCATCAGACGATGAGACTACGCTGTTGACTAGATTTTGTACCTCTTCTTCGACGCGCTCAAAGTCGAGTCGATCTTGGTCACCTTCGGGAGCAAGGATGATCTCGATCATGTCGTCGATGATCACGTCAACGAGATCCTCTTGCTTCATTGGCGATAGTGGGCCCGTATAGACTTTCCCGCCTTGTGTCCTGCTTGCCTGCGTGTCAACTGTCGAAGAAAATGCCGCTTCTAACGCGTCATTGAAGACGTCGTATGCGCTCATGTTACCTGATCTTGCAATTTTGGGGAGGTTCACTGCCCCCGCGCCCATTTCGCTCCTTAATCTGCCAAATGACTTGATGATGTAGTCAGACATCTTTCTGTCTAATTGTGCCAACTCATCTGTCAGAATAGAGCTGGAGGGTTCACTTATTACGTAGCCGCTTGACGTGTACTTACTTTGACCCTCCAGCGCTGGGTCTATGTTAGATGCTGCAAGCAGTATTCGTGCATGCGTTTCTATTCCCTGCGGCATCCAAAGGACATTGCGTATCTCTTGAACAAGCTCGTCGTTTCTCATTTCGACCGCTTCAAGATCGCTGCCAGAGCCTGCTGGAATTTTTCTTGTCACGGCAGCGGTTTTTGTGATGAACTCACGAACTTCAGACATGAGTGTCTGTCGAATCAGATTTCTAAGCTTGTTTTCTGGGATTCTCATTGTCGATCCTGCTTGTACTGTTATTTATCAGAATTTAGTCCGCGTTTCCTTCAAAAGGCTGTATTGTCCTTAGCACTGCAACTTTTAACGAATGAGTAGAATGTTCAACTGTATACAGCAAACCGCCTAATAGCTCAGGTTCAGTTATGTAAAGAGTGCTTCTTTGAAGATCATTTGATAGTTTCTTGCCCGGTCCCTTCCATGTAAGATTTTCTTCACCATGAATTGCCGGTAGATCTCCTGGTTGTGCTGGAAGACCTTGATCTTCATAGTATCTCATGGGCGCGTGCAATTTCATATCTGTCTTGTAGTTTTTAGAGTTGCGAATTGAATCAAACTCTAGACTGATCTGCGTGTTCGTTGTTATCGATCCGTAAATTCCATCACTTGATCTTTCATCAGGCGTCTTGATGTTGACGGTCATTGTGATCCTGTAGAAACAGGAGCCTATTTCTTGCACCTGCAAAGGATAGACGCCTGCTCCTTTGATTTTTCCTGATACGTCGCTGTGAATGATCAAATGCCCTGTGACAATAAATTCCTTGCTTCCACCTTCATTCACAATTTCTTGCAAGTGCGGCATCACTTGACTTTTGAGATCTGAGAAATCGTATAGAAGTTTTCTAGTGCCTGTGTTGAATTCGATAAGTGGACCTGCTATCTTGATGGAGCTAGGAGACAACGCTGCCATTTCATTAATGAGCCGACGCAGAGATGTGTGATCCTTCTTCATGATTGTGCTATCCTAGCTTCTCTCTTAAATGTTCATCCCAATAGCGCTTGATTAGAGGATATGCGTCGTTTCCAGCCCATGGTTCGAACAGATTACAGATCGATCTGAACAACGTGCTGTAAGCTATACTGACATTTGTTCTAGTCGATGCTGCTGATCCTGGTTCATGCGGATGAAATGTGCTTGCAACGTTGCCATCTTTTAAGGACGTAAATTTTCGATTCACCGACCTTTCATCGTCGACTTTGAAGGAGAAGTCACATGTCACAAGCATGTAAACACCTCCGCGAGCCGCCGCCACCTCCTCCGAGCTCGGATATCTTTTTCCGTACAAGGTCCACAGTTCATATGCGGCAGGTGTGCATTCTTCAATCGTTGTTCTGTAGAAAGCATTTTCAAGAGGCACTTGATCGTGGATAAACGGGCCCACAATAGACACTCTCTTCGATGTGTCGCTAGAGAAAATTGACATCGCTCGCTGAATGTCTGGTTTAATGCTTTCAAAATTTCTGGTCCAGGCCGTGTGCTCGCCGTAGCCGTATGCTCCCGGCCAGTATACCTCAAGCAGGGGTCCACGTATGATGTCAGGCTTTGGAAGCATATCAGGATCTTCCAGGCTCTCATTCATGAGTCCTGCGGCGGTCTTGGGTGTCCAGTTCTCATAGCCACCGCGATCAGGCGCGTGGAGCGTCTTGCCACTGTTTTCTCGTCGCGTGGTGTAGCTAACGTGCACATGACCACCTCTCCCCTCATCATACCAGATCAGTTGGTCGAATGGGAGGCCCATGTCAACTATGAGGCTCGCAAGCCCCTCAGCACGCATGCTAGGAGCAGAAATGTCGGCTGCCTCGCCTGACATGTGTTGGCTCTTGGCAGCTCCACCAACACGCCGATTGACCTCAGGCGACCTGTAGGCGCTGCTGATCCTAAGATCGCTAACTCGATCCTTAAGCGGATTTATGATGTTTCTTAAAAGATCATCAAGAGCCGCTTGTGCGCTATCAGTAGGTGTGTTATCAAGGCCGTGCTTCTTTGCAGTTCCGCTTACTTGCATGTCCTTGAGCGTGAAATGTCTACCAAAGGCAGGTTCTTGTTCGTCATCTTCGACGTGCGCTTGTCTGTCATCGATCTCATACCCAATGTCAGAGATGTCCTCATGCTCTTCATCTTGGCTAGGCGGCGCAAGCAAACTTACGATATCAAGAGCACTCACATTTTCGTGTAATAAGGACTCATTGACGTACTTTCGAAGTAATGTGATCTTGTGCATCGAGGTGTCCTTCAACACAATCAGCGTGCGTCGATGGTCGCAACCCAGATGTTGGCTGCCCAAGATCTGGGTGAAAGCCTAACAGGATCATCTGTCTCACTGAACATCTTCACATCATCTCTACTGCGCTTCCCGAGGCTCGTAACGACGAGACCTTCATCAGCAGCAGCAGCATCAAGTGCTGATCTGAGATGTTCCTCGTCCTCGAACGGGCTGTGGTATCCTACCAGAGGTGCAGGACCCTGCCCGTCCATGCCGAGGAGGACACAGATCTGACCGTCGCTTGTGATTCCTGCTGCGATTGAGACGCTTTTGACGAGTCCTGGAAGCATGACAGCATCAAAGCCCCCGGGCACGGTGCCGCCGATAGCGCCTTTATGCCCTATGGGATTGTGCTTCCTCTTGGCGAGATCGTCCTCAGCGCTATCTAACATCAGCTGCGTCGAGATGTTTGACGCCATTCTTCTTGCGGCCATTGCTCTAACATCGACGTCCTGGGGATTGACTTCATTGAGTATGCTTCTTGTCAACTCTTCTTTGATGATCTTGCGGAGGTGCCTCCCAGTGATTCTCATTTTAGCTCCTGATGCATCTATATATTATCATGTACGTGCTTTTTAGTGATGCGATTCACTTGATCTCTTGCGTCGACTGATCTATCTCGGCATTCCAGTCTGTGCGTAGTTTGATCAGTGGGTTGAAACTTGCCTGTTTTCTCTCAAGAACAAGCGCGCCTTGCGGCTTTTGTAGCGCACCTTCGACCTCTAGACCCTCAAAGTCAATCTCTGTCTTCTGCTTGTAGACAACCTTTCGATCGTCCTCGCCTCCGTCAGCGAGTGCAATAGCTGCTAGCAATAGAAAGATCATCTGGAATTCCGCATATGATAACTATTCAATCTTCATAAATGAGATGACAAAAGCGGGTATGTGGTAGTAATTGATCGCTCCATCACTCAAAACGTTGACGTGCTCGCTGTACAGATCAACACACAAAACAACGCAGGCGAGCTTTGGTGTCCGCTTAGAGACCCAAAGCTCGCCTGGATGTGGAATAATTCTAGATAACACCTACAACCTAAGGCAATCCGTGCTATGTATTTTTCAATTTCCAAGCATCGTAGGCATCAATCACCTTTTGGTCAACATCTGCACTTGACCTAAAGCGGCTGAATACAGGGAATCGAAGCTTCCCGTCCGCCGTGAAGGGCGGCTGGTGTTCTACTTCAGCGACCCGACCGATGTACGTGTCAGGACCTTCATCCTGGATCTGCTTCTTCAAGGCATCGGTGTAACCGCCACCCACCTTGGTCACAATGCCGTTGGGCGTGAGGACATGGAATCCTCCGAACAGACCGGCACGCTTGGTCTTTTCGGGAGAGAGGTGCCAACCGACTACCACACCCTCTTCTGTCGATACCGGCTTCAACTTCAGGATCGCCGACGAACGCTTCCACTGGTACTTGGCCTTCACGTCCTTAAGCATCACGCCCTCATATCCCTCGTCGAGACAAGAGGCGTAGAAGGACCGAAGCTCATCCTCGCTGGAACAGTCCTTCGCCTTCACATACCGGAAGGGGCCCTGGGAGATCATGGGACCGGCCCCGATGATTGCCACGAGGTCGGCGAGGCGGGCTTCATAGGTGAGATCTGTCTTCTGATCCTGCCAGTCTGGAAGCGGAACACAGTCGAAGACGTGGTAACGAATCCCACTGTCATCCTTCTTCGTCTTAGACGACATGAGCACCGAGGCAGACTCGTTCCAGTCCTCACCCATCGCCTCACCATCAAGAACAAAGTTATCAGAACCGAGAGCCTCGATTGCTGCCTTGATCTTAGGCATTGTCTCAAGGACTGTGCCACTTCTAGTGTAGAGAGTGACCTCTCCCTTGGACTTCACGGCTACACACCGAAGCCCATCAAGCTTTGCCTCGACGCGGATCGGATATTTGATGGGATCGACGATCTTGAAGTCTCCATTGACGCCCTGCGTGGTGAGAGATTCAGCCAACGCAACACCGAACGGAACGATCGATCCAGGCCAGACCTTGTTGATGGTCGTCGCCGAGACCCCACAGCGGAGATTCCGCCACAGGAGACGCTCGGTCCACTTCTGCCCGATCTCATCGAACACCGAGATCGCACCCTCGACCGCCCCACGAGCCTTGTTACCCGTCAGCTTTCGATCGTTGAGGAGATCAAGTAGATCCATGAAGGACACGAGAGCTGCGTCATCGTGAACCGCGCCGTTTGAACTGGGCTTATCGTGCTTCACCACACCCCAGTTCTTCCAGGGATCTGCAGCCATGATGAGGGCCCGTCGCAGGGTCTCGTTGCCCCTGTTGTCGAAGAGGATCTTTTCCTTGTAGAGCCGAGAATTGTCTGCTTCTAACATCTCCAGGATCTCAATCGTACTCAAACTGGCCTCCTTGGTGTTTGATCGATCTGGCGTTATTATACACATCGCCAAAGTTCAGGCACGGGACTCGAATCTAAAATTGTGAGAGGTTATCGAGGTCGACGTACTCGAGTTGACCAAAATAGTGTCTCTTGCACACACACTCAACTGATCCATCCAGACGCTTGCGGTAGGCAAAGTCCTCAGCGCAGAAGGGCCACCTGGCCTCCGGATGAACGGGACTACCGTCGTTGAAGGTATGGATCTCGCATCTTACCAGAAAGCGTCCGCCACTCTGAAGAATAGCGCGGGTCACCTGAAATGAGACTTCATCCCAAGTCATCTTCTTGAGCTGTGGGGCGATGTGCTCAGGATACGAATCATAGTGCAAATGGACACCAACATACCCACCATCTGGTGTCTCATAACCGATTGTTCCGCTTGTTCCCATTCACAACCTCGCACCCACATTATAACAAGGGCGTGAGTTCACACACGTGCGTTTAACGAAGACGAGCGGGACCACCCATGAATTGAGCAAAGGCTTGATCCTCTACATCGCGAGTCTTGCTCATGGCGTCGAAGAATCCCAGCTCGAATGTCTGACGATCTGTTCTCGCCTCGACTGACTGGAGTTCAGCGATGAGATTATCAGAATTCTTCGAGGCCTCTCGAAGGACTGCGTCGTAGTAGACGTCAAGGACCTTTCTGATCCTGTCGGCTGTCGCCTTCACTTCAGCAGGCACATTGACAGGAGGCGGTGCTGCGGGCATGAATCCCAGCAGCTTGGCAAACCACTCGTTCTCTGTCTCTCTGATAGAATTGAGCGCCACCTGGAATCCTGCAATAAACCCGCGCATGTCTGCACGCATCAGGCGGCTGAGTTCCATCCATACCTGCGGGAGGACTCTGGCACCCAGCGCCATGGCAGGTGAGACGAACTCTGCCATGAGCACTTTCTCAACTTCTTCGGCGACCTGCTTACGTGTCAGTTTACCCGCGATGTCGTAGACAGGAAAGTATTTCTGTGGTGGAGGTGGAGGATCTTCAAGGCCCTCATCATCGTCTGGTGTGATTCCCTGACCAAATCCTGGTGCTGGGCGACCATCGGGCCGTCTTCCCCGTTGAGGTGCTCTGACAGGGCCTTGTGCGACACCCCTTTCAAACTCTGACTCGAAGTCAAAACCCACGGGCGTCTCTGTCGACGAGAGCATGTCCATGATGTCTTTATCGGTGATACCTGACATGTCAGCAAGCTTCGTCGTACCCCGCACTGGTGGTGCGCCTGGAGCGCCTCGGGCGCGCGGGCCTTGTGCTGGGGCGCCCGCGGGTTTCGCAGGTGTCACTGCTGTCTGAGCAAAGAGGTCATCAAGATCCTGGTCGCTGAACAGGTCTTCGACAGATCTGTCGACATCTGACATTGTTCTTGTCTTCGTTTGCGTCTTCTTCCTGCCGAAAGGATCGAAGGGATCGTCTTCGACCTCGTTGATGACTTGCCTGATGAATCTCTCAACTATTTGACGTGATAATGACATGCTAGACCTCTCGACCGTTTTCTTGTGTGACGTGTCATTATAAATATCAAACAGCGACGATTGTACTCAGCTGCGTTTGGGAATTTCGCTAATCTTTATCAGGCAAGACTCTGTGTATCTGAAATGTCGCTCCGAGCCCTGATTGAATAGCGACAACGAGAGCTCAGACCTTGTCATACCGTACATCGCTTCAGGTGTCGGGTACTTGTCAGGCCAATCGCCCACGACGAGACACAGACTTCCTTGCACTCTTTGATCGGGATGTTGATCAATTCTGACAACATCACCGACGCAGATCTTTGACATG
>Ga0181358_1000439_pt1 | contig 18516 bp, 19 predicted proteins | sample Fa13VDMM110SD_FD_130096 | JGI IMG/M metagenome (GOLD analysis project Ga0181358, IMG submission 130096) | Freshwater viral communities from Lake Michigan, USA - Fa13.VD.MM110.S.D | ecosystem: Environmental > Aquatic > Freshwater > Lake | place: USA: Michigan | collected 2013-09-24 | reverse complement strand
TTCTTCACCATCCATGTCAATATCTTCCATGTCTTCGTCATCCATTTCAGTGTCATCAATCACTGTTTCTTCATCATCAACATCAAGTGTTTCTGGTTCTTCAATCTCGTCTTGTTCTTTAAGAGATTCTTTTACTAATGAACTGATTTCTTTCCTCATTGTTGAAGCAAGTATTCCTTCTGCGTTTTTATTGATTGCTTCTTCCACATTTTTAATTTGGATTAAAGCATCTTCTACTGTCGATTTTCTATTCATTTATCGTTTTATATTTGTTTATAAATATGTTATGTTTTGAAAAAAATCATTTTTACACATAAAAAAAGGAGAATATTATAAAATACCCTCCTTTTTTATTAAATAATTTATTTTTTTACAAAAAAAAAAGACGAGAATTAACCCGTCTTTTTAAAAATTGTTTTATTGGTTGTTATTCAATAACCTCATCAATTTTACTTTCTGTTATCGCGGTAATTCGCCAATCAAATGAGTATGTCTCATAGATTTTTGTAATTTTAGCTTCAACATCGGTTGGTGAATACGCCAAGACCAATTTTTCTTCTTTAATTTTCTTTGTTCTACCAGATTCGTTATCAACAGAATCAGACGCGATTTTCGCCACAAAATATTTTTCTCCTTGTTCCATAATTAATTATTTTTTTATAATAATAAATTAATTATTTTTATTTATCAAGGAATGAGGTCAATCTGTTCATTAAATTTTTTGTTTTATCTAAACTACTTGATTCCATTCCAGATAAACGAACATCTCTCATTTTATTTTCTTCATCTAAACTTTCATCAAACTTATGACGATCGTCTTTATTTAAGAATAAATAAGCACCTGGTGTTGACGGTGACGACACTAAGTCAAAACAGATTAACTCAAAGTCATCTTGAACTTCATTTTGTTCACCAACTTTTTTTAAGGATCCTACACCACGAGATGAAATACCTAATGTAACACCTTGTCTTAAATAATTTGCAGCCATATCACCTTTTGTTGAAACAATCCCTTTCTCGTGAAAACCAGGACTTGTTAATAACTTTAATTTTCCAATTAGTATTGGTCCATCCCACCAAATATCGGTAATCATATGTGAAACTCTATCAAGATCAATTAATGATGATTCTGGGTGATTTAGTTCTGATAACGCAGTACCTTTCTCAATTAATTTTTTATAATTATCGGCCTCACGTTTCAATAATTTTTCTGGATAAACACGACCATTTTTATTGGGTGTGTTATATTTCTGTAGTACAGCGTAAAACTCAAAAGGTTTTGAGTGATCCAAAGTGTTTGTAGATTCCATTATAAATCTATTGTTTTCACTTTTTGGGTTTATGTAACCGGCATCGTACTCTACAAGAATTAATTTTTTATTTAGTTCGTTTTTTGTGTTTATATACATTTTTATTTAAATTTCCATTTATATCCACCGGCACTTTTTCTTTGGTTGTTCGAACACATCCTAATTGAATTTCGGTTTATTGATAAATATTCAGATACTTCTTTTAGTGACTTCCAACTTTTAATAAAATTACCATTTAAATCAAATTGTTCAACTGGTTTATATTTACTTTCTATACAATGTTTTGATTGTTTCCTACCAAACATAGAATTTTTTTCACCCTTTCTTTTCTCTGATAATAATTTTTTACCTTCATCGGTTAGTTTTCTTTTTCTTGCGGATTCAGTCATTCGTTTAATGGTTTCTTCACTAAAAACCCCACCTTTCAGTTTTTGTGAGATTAGTTTGTTTATTTCATCACCAAAATTACCACCATCACCACCATCTGTTAAGTTTGTTAAAGAACAACCATTTTCCCTATAATATTTTATCCAATACTTTTCTTTTTCTGACCATTCACACATCGGAACGGTATCAATAATTTCTAATATTGGTTTTTTATCTTCTTTAATTAAGTTTTGAATCCAATTATTTTTGTATGTTTTTTTGTATTTACTTTTTCTTATATGTTCAACAAGTCTTTCTTTAGGTTTATCAGATTTACCAACATACCTAATTTCACCACTATTTGGGTCTTTTAACACATAAATATGTGTAACCAATTCTAACACAACTTAAAAATATTTTTATATAAATATCAAGATATTTCGGTTTTTACTTTTGTTGGTTTAATATTTCCGTTTTTGGTTAAGTAACATTTGAAATATTCATTGTCTGTTAATACGTCACCGTAAATATCTTTAACGAATTTTTTTATTATTTTTTTTAATTTTGGTGATTTAAAATCAATAGGATCGTTGACGAATAATGTTGTTTCTAAATTTAAAAAGGATTTCTTTTTCAATTGGATACCACTCATTCTTAAATCTAAATCCACAATAAATTTTTCGTCAAATATTGTTTTGTCTATGTTATTATATACTGAATGTTTAAATGACCGATTCATATTTAACACAATACGATTCCAGTTTTCGGTGTCTAGTTTGGGTTCAACCCAAGTTTGTAAATTAATGTAAATTGTTTTTAACTCTTTGGAATCTACAGTACCGAATTGTACCTTACAACTCCTAAAACCCGTTAATTTTACGTTTTTACCTTTTTTCATAAATGTTCTTCATACTAATTGTTTATTTTACTTAATTTTACATAATTTTTAATTATATATCAAATAAAATAAGAATATGTTGATCATTAATGTTAAGAGGTGTGACTCTCCTTAAATTTTAGAGATGATCCAACGAACCGATTAAAGAAGTACGTTTGAACTTAGGTGTGATTCCCCTTAAATTGTAGACCTCATCCAACTTAGACGATAGAGGTTACTTAATTGGGAGGGTGTGATTCCCCTTAAATTGTAGACCTCATCCAACCATATCTTTGTAAGTTCCAGTATTTCAAAGTAGTTAAGGCCAAATTTGTCTTCTAAAACTGACCAAATTTCATCATAATTGATATAAACATAATCATTTTTTCTATTGTTAACAATAAAATTATATCCTTTTTTATAACGATATAACGTCCAATCTTCACGTTCTTCACTCTGAACAACATCCAGATCGTTAAATAAATTTAAGAAGTCCATCGGTTCTTTGATGTCAAAGATTTCAAATGTTTTATCCAAAGATCCAACAATCTTTGTTACAGATTCAAAACCAACCTTTTTTATTAAACCCAATAACTTCTCTTTTAAAGAAACGTTTTCTTTAATTAGTTTGTATTGACTTTCGGTGATGATAATTTTCATATTGATAAATATTCTAATTTTTTTAAATTGTAGATATCATTCAATTTTTCCAATTACTTCCGTGCCGTTTGCGTAGATTCTGACTCCCCTTAAATTGTAGACCTCACCCAACCATATCTCTATAATTTTCTGTTTTTCAGAAAATTTAAGGCCAAATTTGTCTTCCAATACTGACCAAATTTCATCAGAATTGATATAAACTGTTTCATAGTGTCTATCGTAAACCATAGTGTTATGACCTTTTTTATAACGATACAATGTCCAATTTTCATCTTCCTCACTCTGAACTGATTCCAGATCATTAAATAAATTTAAGAAATCCATCGGTTCTTTAATGTCAAAGATTTCAAACGTTTTATCCAAGGACCCAACAATCTTTGTTACAGATTCAAAACCAACTTTTTTTATTAAACCCAACAATTTTTCCTTTAAAGAAATATTTTCTTTAATTAATTTATATTGATTTTCGGTTATTATGATTTTCATAACTTACAAATCTTTATCTAATTCTCGTAGTTTTAGATATGTTATTTTATCAAAATTTTCTGATTGTATTTTTTCTGTCGTCTCAACAATTTTAGTGATGATTTCCGAATCTGTCTCATTAACCTTTAATTCTGTTAATTTTTCAAGAACATTTTCTTTTAAAATCTCGTATTTTAATTGTAATTTATCATCAGTTTCTTTTAGAATATTTTTAACTTTTAATTGATCAGATTCATTTAATGTTTTTAAGTAATCACTAATTGTTTTATTTGCAACATTAACCAAGTCGTTTAATGGTAATTCGTGTGACTCAACTAAATTTTTCGGTGATTGTTGTAATGACTCAATAACACTATGTTTAGATTTAATTTTTTCTTCTAAAAGTGTAATGTTGTTTGAGAATAAATTATCAACGTCTGAATAATGGTTGGTTGTTATAGTTGATTTTAACCACTCGTTTAACTCAACCCAATTTTCTTTTGTCACATTATTTATTGTGTTTTCATATATAACAACACTCTCATTGATATAGTTTTCTGCTAGAGACTTATCTAAACCTTTATTTTGAGATAACTCATCGTATAAATAATATATTTTTTTTAAGTTTTTATTTTTAAGTATTAACTCCTCAAAAACAAAAAATTGGTCTTTAAATTTATTATTTGAATAACTCTCAACAAATAATTTCTCAATTTTACTTTTAATTATACCGAATTTCATTTTAAATAGTTTTAATATAAATATCAACCATTTAGTAATTTGTCCAATTCTTTTTCAATTAATCCTAATGAATTACGTCCTTTAGATAAATCAATGAAATCATCCTCTTCTAAATTACTACTCTCAACTAATATATCATAATTTGATTTCTCAACACTATCCATCAAAGGTGCTTCACCCCCACTTGGTGGTGGTGGTATATCACCCATTCCTCCTCCTTCTGCAGGTGGTGGTGGTGGTGGCATTCCTCCTTCTGCTGGTGGTGCTGTTGTGGTATCACCACTTGCTGTTTTGTATAATTTGTCAACAATATCAAACATACCAGTATGTGTTATAATTGTCGGTGTATTTGTTAATTCCGCAGCAACCGCTCTCTCTAATCTAATTTGTTGAATTTCTAGTTTAATATCTTCATCAGAGAATCCAAAGATATGTTTTTTAGCCCAGGTTGCTGATGTTGGTTGTAATGTATTTGGTATTTCACTAACTAAATCTTTATATAATAATACTTTTTCTTTCCAAACTGAAACCATTAATAAATCCGCTTGTTTTGAAGGGTTTGTTAATCCTAACGTAAAGTTATTTAACTCATCTTCAAAACCTAATATAAATAAATGGATAATTGCGATTTTATTTAATTCGGCAATCATACTTTTTTGAATCTTATTGATTGTTCGGGCGAATCTAATATCCATTAAAGACAAATTGTCACCACTACCAACAGGTTCCTCAAAACCTAAAAATGCTTTTGGTATTCTTAGTGCTGTTAGTAGTTTCTTTTGTATGTACTCAATATCAGCGATTTCTGATAGGTTTTGAGCACCAGGTAATGTCTCAATTGGCATTGTTTGTCCTGGATCTCGTACTGGGATAAAATAATCTTGATCAACCGCCATTTGATTGTATCTCATATCTACATTTCCTGTTTTACTATCAACAACTTGGTCTCGTTTGAATTTATTCGCAACACGTTGTACATATGGTTCAACGTCCTTATCATCCATATTTCCGACAAATACTTTAAACACTCTTCGTTCTGGTGCTCGTGATGTTCTGTAAATCAACATCGCATCTTCTGCTAGCACTAACTGTTTCCAAACACGACGTGCCTTTTCTAACATTGATGTACCATAAGGTAATTTTCTATCATCACCAAGTAGTCTAAAATGTGCCATTTCCCACGTATTAAACTCCATATCTTTGGTTTTCCAGACAAACCTTAACCCTTTGCTATTTACATCGGATGGGGTGGGGGTACTAACAACAGCGTTCATTGTTCTCACCGACATTCCTCTCTCTAATCGTTCAATTTCAATATTAGGTAGTTGTAAACAACCTGTAATCCCTTTTTCTTCGTCTAATTTTAGGTATACGAAATTATCACCATACTTACAGTTGGACAAAAACACACCTGATTCTCTAGAGTATTCACCATTTAAGTTAAAACCACAAACCGGAAAATTATGTCTATCGTGTTCTCCATTTGGACCAACCGCTTCTAAACAATAAACGTCTGACGTTTCGTTTAGTTTAACAACTGAAACAACTTTGTGATTAATAATTTTTACTTTAGTTTTTCCCTCAAAGATTGACCTCGCTTTAATATATTTTTTATCTAAAATAATTTCTGGTTTAATATTGGAAATAAAATCAAAATAATTTTTATTTGTTTTTCTTAAAATGACTTTTTTTAAGGTTGTAGCATTAATTGATTTTGTAATATCTTTATTTAACGTATAGTTTTGTTTAAATAGTTTGATAAACTCACTATCAGATTTAAGAATATTTGATAATTCGTATATACCAATATAAGTTTCACTGTTTTTAATTACCTCGGAAATATAGGACAAACAATTATCATTTATTTCAATCGTCATCCCCTTTTTTGTTTTTTCTATAAAATTATTATCTCTCCAGTTATTTAACATTTTATTTGAACGAATTATATTGTGTTCAGTATGTAATTCACTATTGTTATATTTCTCAAAATATTTATTATAGATACCAGTCATTTCTTTGGATAATCTTTGTTTCCGTTTCTCAGAACGCAAATATCTATCAATACCATCCATTCTTTTCTTAACAACCTCTGGTGAACCTAAAATCTTAATAAAATGTTCCGAGTGTAATTTAAAATGATCCGAATGTTTCATTCTATCCAAATTTTTTGGATGATTATTTAGTTTATTAAAATCAACGTGATGTGTATCAAATTGTTCACTAATTGTTTTTTCATAATCTAAATCTCTTACACATCCATGTGACACCATTGTATGTGTAAATTTATATTTTCCTGTACTTGGGTTAAACACCTTTTCATACCCAGCGATTCGGTCTTTTTTCTTTTCACTTTTTTTAGTGTAAAACGGCATTAAAGATTGACCTTTGGTTAACTTATCGGCTCGTTTAAATGATCCGTCTCTAAGCATATATTCGTGATCTGGTGTTGTATCAATGTATGTACCATCATCAAGAGTAACTCTATAGAGTTCACTATTTTTCCTAGTTAAATCACACCATATAATTTTACTAGGTACAATTGCTTTCGTTCCATCTTGTATTGAATAAGACCAAACATCCTCACCATTCTTAACCCTATCACTTAATTCTTTTATCGTTACTTCTGTACCATCTAATAATGGTATCATACAATTCTCTCTAATTGGTGTGTTTCTAATCCACATTGGTAGATTAATATTAATATCTAAAATGTTATTAAATAAATCGGCCAAAATTGATTTAATCCTTTTTGACTCAGAGTATATCTGTAACACATAACCATCTTGATTTGGTGTTGTTGATTCTTCTGAATAAATGTCTAACGCAGTTGATATTTCCGGCGTAAATTCCATCGATTCGTAATCATAAAAAGCGGCAATTCGGTTTGGTTCATAATATACCGCTTGGGCGTATAAGTTGTTTTCTATTTTTTCCCATTGATTACTTAAAAATAAACTTTGTTGGTATTCTAATTTTTCTTTATCGTATTGTGTTTTATCTGTTGTTTTTAATAGAACATTTTTATCCAATTTTACAGATGGTTGATCCATACCCAAGAGAGAGTTTGGTCCAAATGTTTTAGATAGTTTTTGCCATATCGTTAGATTTTGTTTTTCCATATTATAAATTTAATGTTTTATGTTTAAAATTAAATAGTTGTTGATTGTTTCGTATACACTTGTTTCGTAATGTTTTGGTGTTACCCTAAAATAAAAGTTTTTCCACAAGTCGGTTATACCACCTCTTACAATATCCATTTTTAAAATGGGTAGATTACTATTTTGTTTTATAAAAAATCCCATTTAAATTAATTTAATATATTCTTATTTCAACAGGTAAATTGGTAAAGTTTGGTGTACTTGATAAAATAAAAGTGGAAGGATAAATATATACTTGTATAATGTTGTTTGTTGATTTTGTTCCAATACACACATAAGGGACACCACTAGGAATCATATTTTCCACGCCAATTAGAATATTTGAAGATGTAAACGCACCAGTCTTAGTTGCTCTAATTACACCATTTGATGGATTACTCCACTCAATATCATTTGGGTTTACACCACTACCGTCTCCTATAGTATTTTCTAATTGTGTTACAGTAAATATACCACCACTTAATGAAACCAACGCTTTATATATTGTGTAAGGTAATCCACTACTAAAACCACTTACATTAAATGTCCCACCAGTGTTATTTGTAAACGTTGCAGTACCGGAAGAATAAGTTCCACCAGTAACAAAAACATCTGTAGTTATTGGTAAATTTAAATACGTTGCCGCTGAAATTACATTAGTATATGTTGTTCCAGTAATATTTAAATTACCATTAACCGTCAAACCTGTAACATCAGTAAAGGTCGCATTAAAAGTTGAACCTGAATTATCAGTTATTGTAAATGTGTTATCTTGATATGTAAATCCGGTTGTAAATGTGTTAAAATCTGTCAAACCCGTAACGTCTATTGTAAAATTAGGGTATGACCCCGTTACATTAATATTTGTACCATCATTTAACACAACAACTTGATCAGGATCCGTATTTATAATCGTTATATCACCTGTTGTTGTGTCCGCTGACAATCCAATACCCGTTGTTAGTGTGTTTACATTACTTGTTTCACCTGTATAAAAACCACTTACATTAAATGTCCCACCCGTATTATTTGTAAACGTTGATGTGCCTGCGGAATAAGTTCCACCTGTAACAAAAACATCTGTAGTTATTGGTAAATTTTGATATGTTGTTGCTGAAATTACATTAGAATATGTTGTTCCTGTAATATTTAAATCACCATTAACGGTTAATCCTGTCACTTCCGTAAATGTCGTGTCAAATGTGTTTCCTAAATTATCTAAAATTGCGAAAGTGTTATCTTGATATGTAAACCCAGTTACGTAAGTATCTGTAACACCAGAGTTAACATAATTTTTTATCTGATCTATTGTTATTTTATTGGTTTCATCAGTAATAATATTAACAATCGGTAACACATCATTAACGGTTATCGCACTAAATTGTATTTGTGTTAAATCGGGTATTCTTTTGTCCATTATTGTTAGTTTTATATATAAATAGTCTAAATAGTTTTTAATCACAAAAAACTAAATTATCACCATTTTGTGTTATTAAATTTTCATATTGTTGTGTTACAAGGTTACAAGAAATTGTTGTCGTTGTTGTAGTTGTTGGCGATATTGTGGTTGTTGTTGTTACAAATTCATTACCCTCAACAAAGAAATCTGTTTTAGATTGTTTTCTTAAATCAGGTGTGTATTTTATAACAGTAAAAATTGGTTGACCATCAACTATTAATCGTGAACCACCAATTGTTCTACCTGACTTTTTTCTTCTATTTAAACCCATACCTATAAATATTAACGTTTACCAAATAACCAACTATATTCAATATAATCATTTCTTGTTGGGTTATTATGTGTTCCACCAAACCTATCATTCATAACATTTGTATTTGGTATTGCAGGATCAAAATGAATCTGTTTAGATATATTATTATTATCGGCAACAGTCCAAGATTCAATCATTATTTTTGTTTTTTCTGTTACTTTTTCTAGTTTTTGGAATGCGGATTCACCAACGTAAATTGCCATTGATATACCCATTATAAGGTCATCGTGTTGCCCTTTTTGATGATCTGGTCTACCATTCACATAGACAAACGTATTCATTTCATTATATAGACGTACACTTTTTATTTTAAACTTATGTCTAACATATTCTTCAAACGCCGCAATAATTTGAACTCGTTTATTATTAAAATTAATACCAGGGATTTTATCAACACTAGTCTTGTTTACGGCCCAGATATTCATTGAATCAACACCCTCAATATAAAAACCACTATAACCCAATTCCTGCATTTTCCTCACTGTTGTAATACCCATACCACCAGTAATATCCACAACACAAAACGCATTATATATTATTCCCCACTTATATGCTATTTCAGCTAAAGCGTCTGGGGGTATTTTTCCAACATATTCTAAAACTTGTTCTCGTTCATCAAAATCTACAATTTGAATAGATGAAAAATCCTCACTATCACCTCTACTAACGTCTACACCAATAATATACTTATGACCAGGTACTGGATCTTTCCAAATCCATAAAGCATTACCCATTAATTTAGTTGGTGCGTCCTCAAGGGTATTTGTTTTTATATAGTCCAATTGTTTTGAGTCAAATACGTTATCACCAGAACCTAAAAACTCACAATTTAACTCTTGGTTAATTTTTCGTTTATCATATTTTAATTTTTTGACCATTTTTTCATACCAAGATGAACAAGGTTTGTAACCCTCTTTGAATAATTCCTTAATCTTATCATAATCTCTGTTATATGGATCCGAATCTTCAAAAGATATGTTTTTTGTTTGATCCCTATCATCTTTATTTAGTAGAAAATCAACAAGATCATCTGTTGGAACTAAATATAAATTTTTAGAGTATCTTGGGTCTTTCCACCAAAACATCTCAGAGATTTTAAAATTATTCATCCCTTTTGTTGCTTGGTTGTATATTTCATAATATATTGCATCATAACCATTTGGTGTTGATACAACAATAACCTTACCACCTGTTGATAAGGATGCCATACATGCAGCCCAGAAATCACCATCCGCCTCAATAAAGGCAGCCTCATCAAATACAAGTATTGTTGGTGTATAACCCCTTAACGCATCTCGTGATGTTGCAACGGCTTTAACCTCACAACCATTAGTTAATTTATAGTGTCGTTGTGAATTTTTATCCACGGAAAACCCAGTACCAACCCAACTTGGCCATTGATCAACAAAACCTCTGATTTTATTTGCCATCTCCATTGATGTATCAAGTTTGTTGGCAATAATTAGAATTTTTTCTGGACGTTCTTTTTTTGCGAAAACTAATCTTTTTGACATCCACGCTGCGGTAACTGTTGATACACCAGCCTGACGATATTTTAATGCGATATTTTCTTCGTAATTTTCATAATCATCTAATAATGATATTTGATCTGGAAATAGTTCTAATGGTACATATTTTGAAACCGTATTATCGTATGTTTGTAAATATGTCCTTAATGCGTATGGTGTATCTTTCATACACTTAACATACTCTAACATTAATTGTTCTTTTGTTAATCCCATAAAGATTTTTTATATAAATACAAAAAAACCCCAAATTATTTCTAAAGTGGGGTTTTTAAATATTGTTTAATAAACTCTTATAGTCCTAGTTGTGATAAAATATCATCATCTTCGTCCTCTTCTTCGTTTTCGTCATCCTCTTCTAATTCTTTAACAATCTCATTAACCATTCTTTGTATTTTTTCTCTACCTGCTGGTTTTTCTTCTAATACTTCTCTAAATAACTCAAAAAAATCATCTGCTTTCATAGCACTAATTCGCATAAATAAGTAATGTTGAATGTATTTCATATCTTCCTCACTTAATATCTCTATTGGATATGATTTTTGTAATAATTCCCAAAATACTGGACCTAACTTTAAATCCCATGCTTCAGCAGGTACTGTATCTTGTGAACCCATAATCATTTCTGCTTGTCTTGGGTCGTCTGGTAAACCGTGTGTACCAAAAACCTCGTAAACACCCTTAATTAATTCGTGTACTAATGTTGGAAAATTTATACCTCTAGCAATAACGGTTGGGGGATCTGTTTCATTATTAATTTCAGATGTTCCTGCTTCATTACCACCACTACCAGACATCGCTTCAATAGTTTCTTCTGGATATAGCCAATATAAATGATCAATAATCGCAGTTGTAACAGTATATAATTCAATTAAATCTGGGTGGATTTCATTTAACTTCTCAGAAACTAAGTGATACATATACTGACCTTTTTTTGCGGCACCACCAATTAAAGAATTAATTAAACGTCGTTTTGACTTTTCTTTATCAAAAGTATCCATAGCATCAAGAAACGCTTCAATATCGTTTTCGTGATTTGCAGCATCTTTAAACAAATCTGTCATTTCCTCTCTTGATGGTTCTTCACTTTGTCTTCTCATTTTTTCAGCAGATTCACTTTGACCTAAACCAATAAGTTTAGCATCAAATTGTAACGCACCTTTAGGTATTGATAATTCTTTAGTGACTAAAGCGACCGCTAATTTCTCAAGTGTTTGTTTATTACGACTCTCAATAGACATACTTTGGTTTAAAGCAGTTCTAACTAACATTAATAGGTTGGTTAACGGATTACCAGTTGTTAAAGGTGCTGTTGACCCTACTGATGTTGTTAATGCAGATCTTAATTTTGTAACAGTATCTTTAAATCGTTTGGATGAAACTAACTCAATAAAATCTCTACTCATCTTCGGCATTGCTGGATGGTTAGAGTATGGTGTCTCTTTACCTAAAATTTTTCTTTCAATACTTGGATCCATTCTTTCAGGACCATCATAATCAATTGGTGCTTCGTTAATAATTTTATTAACAATTCTGTTTAATTCTTTTTCTGTTAAATTTCCCATTTTATTTATTTTAAGTTAACACCAAGTTTATTCCACATCAAAAAGTTTGGTAAAGAACCTTTTCCTGCTTTTGGTGCTGGATTGTGTTTTGGTTGGAATGGGTTTTTTCTACCCTTATCTTTTTCTTTTGTATCAGTATCTGTGTCCGTATCTGGTTTTGTCGGTGCGGTTGTTTGTTCTTTAAATTCTTTTTTAGCCTTTGGTTTTGGATTGTGTTTTGGTTGAAAAGGATTTTTTCTGTCTTTACCTTTATCCTTTTCTTTAGTGTCCGTGTCCGTATCTGGTTTTGTTGGTGCAACTTCCGTGTTATTACGTATAGATTTTTTCATAGTTTTCATTTCTTTACCTTCGTCTTTTGAAAACATAGTATTTTTTTTTGGGTTTGACAACATAATACCATCAGTATCTTTTGTTTTTTCATTGATCGTTTTCAAAATGTCACCTTTAGTCATTGAAGGATTAATATGTTTTTCTAGCATCTCAACAATAGAATCCTCTAAAAATTTTTCATAATTTTCTTCTTTTACTTTATTTTTAACAGTTTTTTCTAAGTGTTTTTTTTCTGGCATTTTCTCGTACTGTTTTTTTGTTGTACTATCAGAAAATTCTTTTGCCATTTTACACCACTTTTCTTTTGTTTTACCAGAACTATTTTTACATTTAGACCAGAACAACCCTTGTTGTGCTTTTGATTCAAATTTTTCAGAGAGTTCAGTTTCCTGCATTGGCGTGGCAGTTGTTTTACCTCCAGTTGTGTCAATTTCAACACCATTAAACATTGTTTTTGAATTTGGTTTAACAACATATTTAGTTGTTGTTATTGTTTGTGATGTTGTGTTTTGAGGTGTTGCTTGTTCACTAAGAGTAAACCTTTTCGCCAAAACTTTAATTTGATTCTCGTTCATTTTTGAAATCGTATTGGCACGAATCCCGTTCTCCAATAACACTTTAATTTGATCTTTAGTTTTCATATATTGTTTTTTTTTCAAATTCTAGAATTATGTCTCTAGCATACAATTTATCTTTAACGTTTTGTTCGGTTTCACCAAAATGAAAAACAAGTCGTTTAACAATTGAGAAATCGGTATCGTTGGTTTCTTTTTCCCAACCTAAACAAATAACACCATCCATTGAATCTATAATTGAAAAAATATCCGATTCTTGAATTAAGTCTAATTTAATTTTATTATTTTGTAATACACCAACTTTTTTAATATATTCAACATCAGGCGGTGATGGGTAACCATTCGCAGGTTTTGACTCCCAATTTTCACCCCAAACATCGGTATTATCTGAAAAGATAAATTCATAGATGTTATCACCCTTATAGTTTGGACCTAAAGCATTGATATAAATTAAATAATTCATATAAATTTACCGTTACTTGTAATATAGTATTTTTTATCTTTATTTTTAAATATTAAATTACCAGTTTTTGATTTACCCATTATTTTTGAATTTGGATAATTCTCAATTAATTTAAACGCCGCACGTTCCTGGTTAACACTTTCTGATAATTGTTTAATGTATTTTTTATTTTTTGCTTGATTAGAAAGTAACTTTTTTCTAGCTTCTTCTTCTTTTACTAATATTTCATTTTCATCTATTTTAAAATAGTTAGAAATAATCTGATCTACTTTTGACTCACCGAAAGTTCCGTGTGTTAGATGTTTGTGTCTGTTTAACATTGCTCCGTGTCTTGGGTATTCATCCATATCTTCACCAAGTTCAGATGTTGGTTCTGGTGCTAATGGTGGTTCTGGTGTTACATCCATATCGGGTTCCATCATTTCATCGTCCATTGGTACATCCATATCTTCACCGTCGTTAAACTCTTCGTCTTCTTCGGTATCATCACCTTCTAATCTGTCAATTATTTGGTCAACATCGTCATCATCTAATACATCTAAATCTAATGAAGATAAAATTGAATTTATGATATATTTTGTATCATCTGAACTCATTTCATCTTCTTGTGTGTATTTTCTAATTTTTTGGGTTAAACGACCTGTTAATTTTTGAATTGTTTTAAAACTAACCTCTTCACCTTTTTTATCCGATTCATCATCCATTGGAATATCATCCATATCTTCTTCATCACCCATTTCTGGTTGGGGTTCAACTGGTTGAGGTGCGGGAACTGGCGCCGGCGCTGGTTGTTGAGGTTCAGTAGGTTGAGGTGCGGGAACTGGTGCGGGAACTTGTTCGTCTAGTTCCAAATCAAGACCTTCGTTAGTTTCTTTTTTAGTTGGTAGTTTTAATGTGTATTTTTTTTTTACATCATCACCTTCAAATAATGAGATCCCAGTTTTATTACCAACCAACGTATTAACCTCCTTAATCATTAAGTTTAAACGTTTCAATGCTTGAGAATATGAATTATAGTATTTTCGTTCCGTAATAGAACCTAAATATTCTGTTTCACTTTCGTTTAATGATTTTTTTATAATATAACCCAATTTTTCTTTAACAATTGTGTATACATTACCATCAGCAAACGTTACCGAATACTCGTCCTTACCAGTCTCATTCAATGGTTGTGGAATATTTTCGTTATATCGGGCAATCTCCATAATTCTACGGATTTTATCCATTCCTTGTAATTTCTCACTTCCAATAGGTTTTAGTCCTCCCATAATATTTTGTTTTGAATAAATTATTTTTTATTAATAAATATAACAATATTCACTATTATTTTATTTTTTAATAAATTATTGGTTCATCGATAATTTCTTATCAAGAATTTTTGTTGTTAGGTCGTGAAGTTTTTCAATGTACCCATTTCTTCGTAATATTTTAAACACCAAATTTTCTGTTGAGTATTCACCATCACCCTCAAGACCTCTAGTTCTAAATTTCTTTAGTTTATCTTTATATTTTGTAATTAAATTTTTGATTGTGTCAATATCATCATCATCATCTATTGTATCAATAAGTTCATCAATCATTTTCATCCATTGACTTGATTTACTTTTGATTAACTCTTTATCTATAACAACATTTTCTTTTTTTGGTATGTTTGACCATTCATCAAATAAAACAGAATAAACACCACTACTAAAATGAGTTTCAGATTCATTTTGAACATATAACTCAACCTCATAATTTTTTATTGTGATATCGTGTTTTTGATTAAACAACATTTTCTTTAAATTAAAAAGTTTTTCATATAACTCAACTTGATTTTCTGGGTATTGTTGGAAATTAGCAACAATATGTAAATCAAAATCTGAATATTTTGACCAATTATAATTTGAAAGGGATCCTGTTAATATTATGTCAGTTATAACTAAATCCACATCTAAAAAATCAATAAACACGTATGCGATCTCAAGTAAACGAGTTCGTATCTCAGGTTTCATTTTTGGTTCATTACCCTTTTCCCAAACCTTTTGATTTAGTTCAGATTGGGGTTCAAAACTCTTTAATAATTCATTATCCATTATTAATAAATATAATGAAAACCAATTAACTTACTTTTTTGTATTTAAAAACCTTCGCGATATTTAAATTGAAAAAATTACCTTGTGATTTTGCCGATCTAAATGATGTATATAATTGGTGGGGAACGTCATCATATTCATATTTTAAACCATTTTTAAATTCTGTGATTAATTTTTTGGTTTCGGTATCATATTCTGTTCTAATAATATTTGAGGATTGTACCTCGTTAATTATTTTTGTACCTTTAATTTCTTCTTTTGTGATTGCCATAATATTCTTTTTTAAATAAATATAATGTTGTAAAAGAAAAAAACTACTCTTTTTTGGTGGGTTTTAATTATTTTAAAGTGTTGATCTTATCTCTTACTTCTATCATCCTTTCAAAAAACTGACAAAATGTCATAATTATGATGTGTCAGATATGACAAAATGTCAACAGTTGACAATAACATTTTATATTACTAACATTAGATAAAACTTTTAAATATGGCAATAGAATTCGCGGATGAAAATGAAAAAAACAAAAAGAAAGATACTAATTCTGGAACACCAGTCTTAGATAATTTCAGTAAAGATTTAATTAAGTTAGCAGAACAAGGTAAGCTAGATCCTGTTATTGGTAGAGAACAAGAAATACTACGTATTGCACAAATATTATCCAGAAGAAAAAAGAATAATCCGATTATAATCGGCGAACCCGGTTGCGGTAAAACAGCCATTGCCGAAGGTTTAGCAATGATGATTCATAAAGGTGAATGTCCTAAAAATTTGGCAGATAAGAAAATAGTTTCGTTAGATATTAATTCAATTGTTGCCGGCACAAAATATAGAGGTCAATTTGAAGAACGTATGAAAGTTATTATTGAAGAACTACAAAGTAACCCAAATATTATAATCTTCATTGATGAAATACATACAATGGTTGGTGCTGGTAATAGTTCGGGATCTTTGGATGCTTCAAATATCTTTAAACCGGCATTGTCTAGAGGTGAGATTCAGTGTATTGGTGCGACAACACTAGATGAATACAGAAAACACTTTGAGAAAGATGGTGCTTTAGAACGTAGATTCCAAAAAGTTATCGTGGATCCATCAACAAAGGAAGAAACACTCCAAATCTTAAAATTAAGTAAAGATAAATACCAAGAACATCACAAGGTAAATTATACTGACGAAGCGTTATTATTATGTGTTGAATTGGCAGACCGTTATATTACTGATCGTGAATTCCCAGATAAAGCATTTGATATTTTAGATGAGGTTGGTTCAAGAATGCAGATTGATATCAAATTACCAGAACATATTGAACAATTAAAACAAGATGCAATTGACATTAAACAAGAAAAATCCGAAGTTATTAAAAAACAAAAATATGAATTAGCGGCAGAACTTCGTGATCGTGAAAAAAACATTCTACTTAAATTAGAGGATGAAAAACAAAAGTTTGATGAAGACCTTAAAAACAATAAGCGCGGTATACCTGAAGAATTAATATATGAAGTCGTATCAAATATGACAAAAATACCAATCAGTAAAATTAATATTGATGAAAAAAACTCATTGATTAATTTAGAGGACACATTAAATAGTCGTGTTATTGGTCAAGATGTTGCGGTTAAAAAAATCTCAAAAGCGATTAGAAGAAATAGAGTTGGTATTAAAGACCCAAATAAACCATTAGGTAGTTTCATATTGTTAGGAAGTACTGGTGTTGGTAAGTCATTTTTAGCAAAACAATTAGCGAAAGAACTATTTGGTAGTGAAAATAGTTTAATTAGAATTGATATGTCCGAATACCAAGAAAAACACACAATATCAAGACTAATCGGCTCACCTCCTGGTTATGTTGGTCACGAAGAAGGTGGTCAGTTAACAGAACAAGTTAAAAATAAACCATATTCTGTTATTTTATTTGATGAGGTTGAAAAAGCACATAAAGACATATTCTCAACGTTATTACAAGTTCTTGATGATGGTCACTTGACGGATGCTCTAGGTAGAAAAATTAACTTTAAAAATTGTTTAATTATTATGACATCAAATATTGGTGCTAGAAAATTACAAGATTTTGGTTCAGGTGTTGGATTTAAAACGACTAACAATAGTGACACAATCCAAGACGAACTTAGACGAGATCTTTTGAAAAAAGAAATGAGTAAATTTTTCGCACCAGAATTTTTAAACAGAATTGACGATGTTATTGTTTTTAATCCCTTGAAGAAAGATGATATAAATAAGATTGTTAAACTTGAACTTGACAAACTAATCCGTCGTCTTCAGAATATGAAATATACCGTAACATATGAAGATTCGGTAATTGAATATATATCAAAAGTTGGTTTTGACGAACAGTATGGTGCTAGACCTATTAAAAGAGCAATCCAAGATAAAATAGAAGATTTGATTTCAGAAAAAATATTAACAAATGAAGTAACAGAAGAAAAAGACTATATGTTATTTGTTAAAGGTGAAGGTGATGATCAAATAATAGAAATAGAAGAGAGGATTACATTAGAACCAAAGAAAAAAGGTGGTAGAAAGAAAAAGGAGGATTAAATCCCCCTTTTTCTTTTTTTTAAATTGTTTTTTTAGAAATACCCATTTTAACTAAATCATATTGATTTTTAAATTGACGTATTAATTTGGTATTCTC
>Ga0181358_1000438_pt1 | contig 18526 bp, 20 predicted proteins | sample Fa13VDMM110SD_FD_130096 | JGI IMG/M metagenome (GOLD analysis project Ga0181358, IMG submission 130096) | Freshwater viral communities from Lake Michigan, USA - Fa13.VD.MM110.S.D | ecosystem: Environmental > Aquatic > Freshwater > Lake | place: USA: Michigan | collected 2013-09-24 | reverse complement strand
GCAAATTGTTGAGCATAAAGATCTTTGATTACAGTAACATAATTTGCCCAATGAGTTTTTTCTGCTGGAAGATAATCATTAAGAGCTTTTTGAAGTTGCTCTGGAGTTGGAGTATTTCCAGCTGTTAATCCTTCTACAATAGCAGCAACATGATTAATCATTTTAGCTTTTTCAATTCTATCATTACCAGAAACTGCTTGATCAAGAACTACTGTGCAAGCTAATACTACTGCTGGCTTAACATAAGGAAGAGTATTTTCAACACTTGTTGCAACATCAACTTTTCCAGTATTGGTTGTAGCGCAAGCTCCAAGAAATACGCTCAAGAGAGCAACTGCAATTAGATTTAATTTATTCATATGTTTTCTCCAGTTCTTTTTTCTGCTTCATTTGTTTGAGCTACTGTTCCACCAGTAACTGCTGCATCTTTTACTGTTAATGCAAAAATAATACCAGATACAACTGCAACTAATTTTGAAATTCCTGTGATATAAACTTCTGCTTTGTCTGGAAGAAATGCAACCAATGAGGGATCAGAATGAATTGCTATTGCCGTACAAACTGCTACAACTGTTATAACGCCAGATGAGCTAGATCTCCAATTTGGACCAAATATTTTAGATAGCATAGTTTTCATAAGATATTACACATTATTATAAAAGAAAAAATATGTAATATCTAATATTAATTATTGCTAATATTAGACTCTAGATTCCATACCTTACTTTTTAAGTTATTAACTTCTAAAGATAATTCTTTGACTGCTGATGTTAATATAGTTATTAAACTAGTTTCTGCAATTTGAAGAAATTTTTCTTCTTCAGCTAAAAGTTCTCCACTAAAACCGTATACAGGAGGCCGCGTACAATGTTGAATTACATTTTCAGACCAAGGTTTACCTGAAATTAGCTGCTGTACTTCTTGCGCTATAAATCCAACTTGTACTCCTTTATCAAAATTATAAGCCTCTCTTAAAATCTCGATTTTATTTTTAGTTGGATTATATGCGGTTACTATTCCTTGGTTTTCTTTCCAAGTAAAGGTTTTCGGGCTCAAATTATTTATTATATTTAAACCCCCGCTTAATGGATGAATATTTTCTTTGTATTTAATATCCGAGGTGGTAACTAAAGCGGTCAGTGATGAAATTCGACCATTTACCTGAAGCATAAGGTTCGCGGGACTACTTAATGGTGCTGTTTGTCCAATTAAGACTGATCCTGTATTCCAAATTCTCATCCTTCTATTTTCAGTGGAATCACCATTAGCCGTCCAAAAATCAATAATATTTGCTCCTGGGGAACTAGAATAAGCTGAACCTCCTACCTCTGCTATTCGTAATGTACCGTTGTCATATCCGCCAAAAGCTGTAAATGGCTGATTAGCATTATTGAACCTAGCGCAACCAATTGTCATTACTTTCGTTGTGTTATCACCAGTAGTATTACTCGATACAATGCCTTTATATGCTGCGCTTGAGTCAATAACCCTTAATGCTCCTGCGGTTATAGATGCACTTGTACTTGTAAATGAACCAATAGAAACATGTTTATTTCCATTTATTTCCATAATCGAGCTACTTGCCCCGTTATCAGTTTCGTTATAAGGTCCTGCGTGAATCTTTACTACTGTAGCGTCTGGTGAACCCCACCCTCCTCCTCCAATAGTTACTTCTCTTATGCTACCATCATCATATACTCCAAGACCGTTAAATGGCGTATTTGAATTCGTCTTTCTTGCTCCTTTTAATACTCCGCCTTTATTCGTTGCATCACTGCTAGTGCTAGTAAGTACGATGTTATCATATCCTGCGTCAGTTACGATTAATCTACCATGGGGGACTCCATTACTTACAACGCTAGCTAAAGTGGTTGACCCAATTGATGTGCGACCTGTGATGTAAATTTCTCCTCCTGCACTCGCTCTTAATCTTGAGGTACTGTTGGTCATGAAATTTACGTCATGATTTGTGCTCGTTCCAAAGAATGATGATCCCGTATCTGATTGAATCACTGAGTTCATAGAGTTCGCGGTATTTTGCACTAAAGCTCTAGCAACGCCGCTATTGTTAACAAAAAGATTCGCAGTATTTGTTACTGCAGGGTTTCCTATTGAAATCCTTCCTGTCAAAGAGACAAGACCATCATTGCTAAATATTGCCATAGGAGATGGTGCAGAGTTAGAATTTTCGTTATAAGGTCCTGCGTAAATATTTACTAATGTAGCATCTGGTGAACCCCACCCTCCTCCTCCAATACTTACTTCTCTCACGCTACCATTATCAAATACTCCAAGACCGTTAAATGGCGTATTTGAATTCGTCTTTCTTGCTCCTTTTAATACTCCGCCTTTATTCGTTGCATCACTGCTAGTGCTAGTAAGTACGATGTTATCATTTCCTGCGTCAGTTACGATTAATCTACCATGATTACTTGCAACGCCAGATAAAGTGCTTGACCCAATTGATGTGCGACCTGTGATGTAAATTTCTCCTGCTTTTGTTATATTTAAACGAGTAAATGCATTTGTACCGAGTAATAAATCGTTTCCAGATATATTCCCTATAAAAGAAGATTCATCTCCAGCAGAAATAATAAATTGATTACCTTTACAATTTGTAATCTGTAAATTGGTTGTACCTGAGTTATTTAAATACAAAAGTGTCCCACTATAAAAACTATTTGAGTAACATTGTCCAGTTCCAATAATTAATCCGCCTTGAATATTGTTTACTCCTTCACTAAATCCATTTCCTGCTGGGCCAGTAGCTCCTGTGGCTCCCTCTGACCCAACCAATCCAGTCGCTCCTGTTGAACCTCTTGATCCAGCAACTCCAGTTGCCCCTTCTGGTCCAGTCGCTCCCGTAGGGCCAATAGGTCCTGTTGACCCAATATAATTAGGTCCAACAGATGGACCTGTAGCACCCTGCGGTCCAGTGGGACCTATTATCCCACTTGCTCCTTGTGGTCCAGTAGATCCAATTGGTCCTGTTGCTCCTGTGGCTCCTAAACCTGTAGATCCTTGTGGTCCAGTAGGTCCAGTTGGTCCTGTTGCGCCATTTGATGCAGTAGAATCAATAATTATATCTCCTGCTCCATAACCATTAACATCAAGACCATTAGAAGCTGTAACTGTTATATTTGTTCCACCTTTAATTTTAGAAACAATTTTAGTTAAGTTTTTTAAATTTCCATTTTGAACACTTAATACTGTGTCGTTGCTATTTAAATCTATACTAGATACATTTACGAAATCTTTAACATTTTTTTTAATAGACATATGTTTTTAATATTTACACTATTTTAGTATACCAGCGGCGCAGTAGTTATCCATGATAAATCGTAATCTATTGAACTTTCTGTCCCTAGAAGCTCATATTCATTAATTCCAGAATTTCCTAATAAAAATCCATCATATTTTATATTTATTAAATTACCGCTAGCAAAAAGACCTCTTGTGGAAAAATCTGGATCTATATCAAATTTAAATAAAATTGATATATTTTTATTTCCTTCTATAGAAGAGTCATAATTAATATTATTAAATTTACATCCACTGAATATATATCTTGTATTATCTACTCCAGCTCTATTTGAATTAAAATCACATATTATATCATAATTGTTGTCTAAATTTAAGTATTCAAAAAATGAACCTGTATTTATATTTTTGTTAATGATATTTAAATTTAAAGTTCCTTGTACTGGAAATTGAATTTTATTTAGTAATGGAAATTTATAATTTACAGATTTTAATTCTGATCTATTAAAAGTAATGTTATAATTTAAACTATATATATATTCTGTATCAAAGATTATTTTTTTGGCGCTAGATAAGATCTGTATGTTCATATCTTGTGGTAAAAGAATATTTTTACCCAAAATATTTGGACTTTTTAGATCGAGATGTCTAGGGATTATAATCTCTTCGCTAGCAATTTTTAGATCTCCAGATTTTAAATCTAGTGTTCTATTGAATAAATTACTTCCAGAGTTATAAAAAGTTAAATTATCGCAAGCATACCTTTGATTTACAATAGGTAAATTATTTGTAGTAATTTCAAATTGATACTCTTTTAAATAACAATTTTGAAAATGTAACATACCATAATCACTAGAATTTAAGTCTAAAATATTATTTTTTGTTTTCGGGTTGATAGACTCTTCTGAAGGTTCAAAAGTATATTCAGATAAATCATTTTCATTCTTTTTGATTACCAAGAAAAAATCTTTTTTATCAAATAAATTGGATTTCATCATGCTTGAAAACATTGGGTAAATTTCATGATAGTTAAAATAACCTACATCAAAATTTAAACGATACTCGTTTGTTATTCCATCTGGAATGTATGAAAAGTCTAAATCAACTGTTGGATAATCAAATCCTCGAAAAACTAAATTTTTTGATATTAATTGATTTTTTTTATTAGAATTTATGGTATAATTTACGGTTTGAATTTTTTCTAATTTTTTTAAAATATTGAACCCACTTAAATAATAGTTTCCCCCATTATTCCTTTCGCTTTGCTCCCCAGAATAAGGAGACAAGTATAGTCCCTGCATGTTGTAGATAATTCTGTTCATTATAGAAGATAATTTTCATATCTCAACAGATTGCCGCTAGCGAATAATCCGCGAGAATTAAAATCAGTATCAAGATCAAAAGTAAAGTTTAAAGTTGCCGACTTATTGTCTCCAATATTTGAATTATAATTAATATTATTAAATTTACATCCACTTATAATAAATTTTGTTAATTCTATCTTTTTTGATAAATTTGAATTAAATTCTAGAACTATATTATAATCATCATCTGCTTTTAAAGTATCAAAAAAAGAACCACTTAATGTACTACTAGTAACTAATGATAAGTTTAATTCTCCGTTTACAGGAAAAGTGATATTACTAATTATTGGAAATTTATAATTTATTGATTTAACAATTTTTCTATTAAAATTTATGTTGAAATTTAAACCATTTATATTCTCTTCATAAAATTTAAGAGTTTGATTTTTTGTGATAAGATATAAATTTAAATTATTTGGGGTTAATACGTTTACACCGCTAATCAAGGATTGCTTTAAATCTATGTCTTTAGGTATTATGATAATATCTTGTGATTTTGTGTTTAATCCTGATTTAATATCTAAGCTACTGTAATTTAGATTACTACCACTGGAATAAAAAAATATATTATTAAATAAATAATTTTGTTGTATCGTTGGCATTTGATTAACTTGTAGATCAAAGCTATAATTATTTAAGTAACAATCTTGAAAATGAATAACTTGAAAATCTTTTCTTTTCGGATGAGCAATGTCCTCTTGCGAATTAGGAAAAATGAAAGACGAATTAATAGTAGATTTTGAATCTACGTCTTCTTCGGTTTTATTTACAATTAGATAAAAATCTTTGCGATTTGTATCTTTATCGTTTGTACAGATCCCAGAAAACATATTTCCATAGAAATTTTTATTGAAATGACCTACATCAAATCCTAGTCTATTTTCGTTTGTTATGCCATCTGGTATATAAGAAAAAGTTAGAGTTCCTTCTGGTGAAGACGTAATTCCCCTAAATATGCTAATTTTTTGGCCAAAAGCTTTCGCGTCTTGTCTTGGTTGTTCTATTGAGTAATTAATATTTTGAATTTTTTCTATCTTTTTTAAAATCTTAAAATTAGGCAAATAAAAGGGGAATCCATTTTGCTCTTCTTGCGACTTGGGTAAGACAAAAAGCTCTTGTTGATTATATATTATTCTATTAACCATGCACCTTAATCCTTGTATAGGATTACACTTTTATTTTAGTTTATATTTTACCAAGTGGACATTGCTGTTCTTGTCCAATAATTGCCATTATGTCTATATAAATAATTTTTATCAAAAGCAACTTGACCACTTATACCAAATGAAGTAGAATTAACTGGTATTTGATTATCATTTTGAATAATAACTTTATTTTTAATATAAGTGCCACTTGCAAAATCTAATGTTAATGTATTAGGTCCAGAGGTAGAATGTGTCCGAGTTTGTGAGTCGGAAATTACTCCAGCGCCACTATGAATTGCTGATCCAAGTTTACCACCAATAGTAAAAGCATGATTTGCTTTAACGACATTTGCTTCTCCGCCTAAACTAAATCCGTATCTTCCTGATACACCATTTCTAAATCCCCCAATAATAAAAGCGTAATCTCCAGAAAGATTATTATATCTTCCACCAAGAATCCCTTGATCATTTGCCAATCCAAAAGAGTTATTATTTACTTCGTAGTAAGATTTTAGCGAACCGTCATCATATACTCCTTTATAAATTATTTCGTTATTTTGTATCATTTTGATATCCTTTATTCATGACTATTCTCCCTCTCCTGGATTTGACCCTCCTGCATTTGAATAATTGCCCATTAAACCAGCTACGGTTCTACCATATTCGTACCTTATAAAATTTCCATTATTATATAATTGTGTTACTTGAGCTTGATTTAAAGCTGTACCTTTCCAAAAAAGCATATATCTTAAAGCATCTACTTTAGAGTAAAATTCAACAGAAGTTGCTGGGTTGCGTCGTGCAGATCCGTTTGGACTTGCTCCTATTCCCCATCCTTGGTAACTCGGATTCTGGTAAATTGATCCTATTTTTTGTCCAACATTCATATATGGAGGCGCATATGAAGCGGTAGATTGTAAAATTCCATTAACATAAAATTTAATTAGTTTAGTTGCTGCCTCATTAGTAACAACTACTTGACAAAATTGTGATGTACTTGGAGGCGTAAGTGTTGTTTGTCCTAGCCATCTATAATCAAAGTAGAACGCTCCAGAAACAGTGTTATGAGTATTAAAAGAAAAATTTAAATAATCTCCATTAGTAGGGTAGCCTCCATTCAGAGTCTTGGAGTCTGGATTTACCCAACTTAAGTAAAAACCTAATTTTCCAAAAGGTTGTCCCATGAAAAATCTGTGGACGGGACCTGGAACTAAAGGTCTTTTTGTTTCAAAACTAAGAGTAAAATTTTCATTTAGTGTACTTGGTTCTATAAGATTTGATGTACTATTAAGTAAATACCCACCAAGATCATTTGAATAACCACTGACTGTATCAAATCTTGATGGACCATAACTATAGAAATGGTATTCTCCAATTCCGTCTGTTCCATTTGAAGTAAGTTTCCAGGAATTATTTGGAATAGGAATATAAGTTTGACTAGGGCTAGTTAATCCTGGTTTCACATCTGCATTATTTTCTTCTTCCCAATAAGCTAATTTTGATCTTACCCATTTATTTATGCCTATGCAATAATATAAATGATGGTCATCAAAAGCTGTATTTCCCCTTTCTCCTATTGAGGTAGATGCAGTTGGAGCGGTAACCTTTAGCGTATCTCTATTAAAAAGTGGATCGACGATCAATCTATAACCAGAAATAATAAATTGATTAGTATTTGAATCAATAAATAAACCCTTGTTAGGTGCAATAGAAAATACTGTATTTAAACTTGCCATATTATGATACTCCTTGTGTAAATGATGTACTTACCCAACCTGTATAAAAATTATTTTTAATTCCAAGAAAGGTTACTCCGTGTTTTTGATAAATTTCCAAATATTCATCAGAATATTCAAATTTTTGATTTGGTGAATATCCACTGATATATAATGGAATGGTTGAAGTAGAATGATTTTTAATTGTTATCATTTTACCGTTAGAAACATCTGGTAGAAAACCAGTAAAATTACTATCATTTTGGTCAGAAACAAAAATATTTATACTTTTATTTATATTAAAATTTGTATTTTTATGAAAATCAAAATCTTGGGTCAAATTTCCAAGATAAATATTTGCAGGTTGATCATTTCCACTAATACGAACATACCTTAAATCTAGTTGACCAGAATTAGTTAACTGCTCTGTGAATATTTGTAAGCCATTAAATGTACGCATTTAATAGAGTTACACAAAAAATATGTAAAATATCACCATTCAGCAAGAGCTGTTCTACGCCATTTTACTCCATCATGAGAATAAATAAAATTAGAATCTGTTGTAATTTGACCAGAAACTCCAAATGAGGTTGATAAATATGGAATATATGAATTATTAAAAATTAATTTATTTCTAATATAAGTTCCACTTATAAAGTCGAGGGTTAAAGTATGTGGACCAGCGGATTGGTGGACTCTATTTTGACCATCACCAAGAACTGCTGATCCAGAATGAGAAGCTTGAACTACTGAACATCTGCCCCCAACTATATAACTATAATCTGCAAAAGCGCAATTTCTTTCGCCACCACCTATTATAGAAAAGTTTCCTGTTGCACAATTAGAAGCTCCTCCACCAATAGTTGAATAGTCTCCTATTGCACAATTAGAAATTCCTCCACCAACAGTTGAATAGTTTCCTATTGCGCAACTAATTCTTCCTCCACCAATAGTTGAATAAAACCCTGCTGCACGATTAATTTGTCCTCCACCAATAGTTGAAAAAGCTGCTGTTGCACAATTAGAAACTCCTCCACCAACAGTTGAAGAAATCCCTGTTGCACGATTTTGATTTCCTCCACCAACATTTGCATAATTTGCTGTTGCAGAATTATATCTTCCTCCACCAACATTTGCATAATTTGCTGTTGCACAATTTCTATATCCTCCACCAACATTTGAAGAGTATCCTGTTGCACAATTACGGTTTCCTCCACCAATAGTTGAAAAAGATCTTGTTACACAATTACAGTTTCCTCCACCAATAGTTGAAAAAGCTTCTGTTACACAATTACAGTTTCCTCCACCAATAGTTGAAAAAGACCCTGCTGCACGATTAAATTGTCCTCCACCAACAGTTGAAACAGCTGCTATTGCACAATTAGAAGTTCCTCCACCAACGTTTGAATAAGTTTCTGTTGCACAATTAGAAGCTCCTCCACCAACAGTTGAAGAAAGCCCTATTGCACAATTTCTATTTCCTCCACCAATAGTTGAAAAAACTGCTGTTGCATGATTATTTTCTCCTCCAACAACAATTGCATAGTTTTGTGTAGCAGTATTACTTCTTCCACCAAGAATAACGCTTCCAAAACAACCGCTAGATACACTTTGATGACCAAAATTTACTGTTCCAGATATGCCCATCAAAAGATCTCCCTCTGCTGCAGATATCTCGCGTTTAGAGCCATCTGGATCTCTCTTAATAAGATATATTGAATTTAAACTCATAATTTTATAGTTTTGTCCAGTCTACATATATTGGAAGCGCAAACCATCTTCCCTGCGTTCCATTTCCGCTTGAGCAAATATATAGAAATTGATTATCCCAAGCTATCTGTCCACTATATCCAGGAAAATAAACCCCAGTTGGTGAATTGCTTGCCCCGATTCTAGCTCCTGCGTTAAGATTTACTTCAGAATCATTTCCTGTAATTCTAGTGTATCTAAGGTCTAGTTGACCACTATTAGTTAATTGTTCCGTAAATATTTGTAAACCATTAAATGTGCGCATTTAATAAGATTACACTTTATAAATTAATTTTTACTATGATACAATAGACTTGCTAAATAATTTGCGACTTGATGCTCTGAGGCTATTTCTTGAATTTTTGTAACTTGATCTTGATTTTTATCAAAAGGCTTTTCTAGATATTCTTCTATTTTAGACTTCCAATTTTCTGGAGATTCATTAGCAATAATAATCTCTGATATATTTTCTGCATTCTCTTTTTGTTGGTTACTTAATTTCTTGACATTGAATTTTTTTCTTACAGCAGATTTAACTTCTTCTTCTAAATCTTGAGCTACAAGTATATTTTCTTTAATTTTTGTAATAGAGAAATTAGAGCTTGCCCCAATTGGCTTTATGTTTTTAGTAGATTGAGGTATTCCAGTAGAACCAGATGGTCTTCCAGCTTGATTTGCTCCTCCACCAATAACTGGTTGATAGAGTCCTTGATCTTTGAGTTCTCTAAATTTATTTTGAGATTCAATTGATTCTTGAGTTGTTGGAAGTCTGCCAGTTTGAATAGCTTGAACTCCTTCTTCTGGAGTAAGAATTCCAAGTTCAATAAGGCGATTATATATTCTTGAATATTGAACATCATCTTTTAGGCTTATATCTTCAAAAGCTGGAGTTGGGAAATTTTTAAATCCAAGATCTTTGCTCATTCTACGTATTTCAGGAATTAAGAATTCATTTATAAAAACTTCTCTGGCTTGCTTTAATCTTTCAACAAATACTTGAATTTTAATACTTTGGTTGGCGAATTTTTCACTACCAATAAGCACATTGTTAAGTCCAATTTGAATATCTCTATCAACAACTTCATATTTTTGTGGTCCAATAAGATTACCAATATCTGGAATAACAAATTCTGCTTTCGTTGTGTAATCTGCAATTAAAACTCTCCCAACGCTTTGATTTTCAAAAAGAGATTGCATAGCTTGCAAGTTCTTTTGATTAACTCCACCTTTATCTGGATCAGTTCCCATGGTAACGAGGAGAACTGCTTGTTGCATCGTTCTTGTTACTGCCATGTCCATTTTTTTCATTTCAAGTTTCCAATTAATATCGTCAAGCACTGGGAATCCCATCGGAATAGATAATGGCTCATAATCTTGTTTTTTATAAAAAACAGCAGCAAGCCTTTTAGAGTCGAGAGGTAATAAAATATAAGAATTACTTTTATTTTTAACTTGTTCTTTAGTTTGTTCTGGAAGCGAATCATAAACTTCCTTATCTTCCTCTGTTTTTGGATCTCTTAATTTCTCTAATTCATAATCGCTTAAGAGTTTGTAATAATTATTAAATGCATAATTTACTGTGCCACCAACATAAACATCAGCAGGATTAATAATGGTATATCTTGCTGGAAGTTTTACTGCTCCATCCTCGGCGATTGATTTTAATTTTGAGCCAAATGTTTGAGTAATTCTGAGTAATTGTTCTGGAGTTAGAGACGTATCAAATCTATAAACAAAAACATTTCCACCTCGATAGTATTCACGAAAAAATTGATCTTGAAAGCTAGCAATATTAATTTTCTTGAAATAAGCTTCAAAAAACTCTCTAGCTTTTTGACTGCCCCCACTTAAATATATTGGACTACTAGAAAACTCTGTCATTAAATCGATAGTATTTCTAAATACTGCAACATTATAATAAGCCTTTTGACAAAGAATAATTGCGTCTCTAACGTCTAGCGTAGAAAGATTTTTAACATAATTTGAATATCTAAAAGGAATTAATCCAGTATCAATATTTGTGAATCTGTTAGTTTTTTCAATAGTAGAAGAGGCGTTTCTGCGTGTTCCCGTGGCTGCTGCTCTTATTTCTGACATTTTAATTTTTGCTTTATCTGCATCGGTACCATAAACCATAAGTGGTGTGGCTTCAGATATTGGTATTCCTATGGAAGCTTTAATTTCTTGGATTTTTTTCGTTTTTTTGCTCATTTAACTTGTATATTACACTTAATTTAACATTATTGGGGTAAAAGTCTGTGATATTTCTTCTTTTGGTGCGTTTATTATATCATTATAGCACTTCAAACCCCAATTCACTAATAAAAGTGCAGAATAATTATCTTTTCTTGCTTTATTTGCAGAAGAGCTTCTTTTTAAATGCTGTGGCAAATCGAACGATTGAGTGCCTCTGGCTGTTGATGAATGCTCTACTAATGTGCATTGTTTTTTAGTTTGATATATAAAATCATCTTGATTTTCAATAAAGTCTAGAGTAGACCAATCTTTTTTTTCTTCTGTTTTCATTAAATCTATTGGCATGTTTTGATTAAATTGAGATTCAAAAAAACTATCATTTGCACAAGTTTTGCTCGCAAACCATATTTTCTTGTAATCAATAGAGGCTTGTAGATGTTCGTTTGCTTTACGAATAAAATTGCTAGTGAACACTTGATTAAAGGCTATTTTCTTTGATTCTAAATTGTAGCTATTCCTAACTTTACGAACTTCTTGCTCATAATCTGCACCTTCTAAATCAGAATTAAATTCAAAAGTATTAAGTATCAGATTATTGCTTTTGAATAATTCAGATTGATTACAAGCAGAAAGAAATACGTCTGCCCCAGCATTATCCAAAATCATAAATACAATATTAAAATTAGTCATGATATAGTATAAATAATTAACATGATTTTTTAAATTTCCTAATCCAGCATAAGTATGAACTAATGTGCCAGTTTTAGTTTCTTCATCGATCTCCATTACTGCCATCGCGAAATAATCCGCATTAGGACTATCACTCATATTAGGATCAATGCCGAGTATATATTTTTTTCCTGAAGTCCCTTTCATTAAAGTGTGAGGAGATTGACCATTTGGAATAGTGCATTCTTCCATTTTTTTTGCACTAAAATAACTATCACTGCCATCAATAAATCTAGCGCAATATTCTCTCAAAAAACTACTATGACTTGATCCTCCATTTTGCGCTTCTTCAATAATTGTTTTATCTATCATTTCTAACGGCAGAGCTTCGTAACTTAATTGAGATACAAAATAAGAAGCTTCTGTCTTTTCTTTTGAATGAATTTTTTCTACCCATTCGTTATATGTTTTATAAAGATTTTCGAATGTATAACTTGCAGAAGAAAGAGCTATCATTTTACTATTATTTTCAAAAACCATTCGATCTTCTTCTTTCATTGCTCCTTCTCTTATTAAAGCGTCTTCCATTTCCCTAATTTCCATTCGTTCCTTCATGTTTTGTGGAGCAACCAAGAATGGCATCAATACAGTTTTAACAATATCCTCTGACAACAAAAGGAACTCGTCAAGTACTAATACGTTAGCACGAAATCCTCGAATCTTTTCTCCGCTTAAAGGAATAGCTACAATACTTCCGCCATTAATTGACCATTCGTATTGATCATTTCTTTTACTTTTTGAACCAAAAGCTTGTTGAAGAAGTTCTGCACCTTTACTATTTACAATTTTTTCTAGATTATTAAATATGAATCTAGCTGTTCGAAAAGTTGGTCCTGCAATTAGAATTTTAGTATTAGGCTCAAAAACACATTGAAGAAAACAAAATACGCTTGCGATAAAACTCTTGCCACAACCTCTACCAAATACGCACATACTAAAGTTTCTATTTAATAAAGCTTTAAGATGAATTTCTTGATACGGAGCTAATTTGATACCACTTATAAGTTCAGTAGTAAAGCCTAAATTGGCTCTTAAAAATTTAGCAAGAGATATTTTTGCATCTTTATCGTTAAGAATACCTTTAAGATTCATTAATTCTTTATTAATATCTGGATAATTTTTTTTATATTTATCTGGAGAGTATATCATAATAGTTTTAGGTCATAAGCTAATTGAAGATCTACTTGTTTATAAAAACAATTTGATGTAAAAATAGACTCAATTACTCTTGTCATCTCTCCTCTTCCATCTACAAAAAGAAATTGTAGATTATCATAGTTCTGAAGTAACTCTCGAACATTATGAAATATATATTCTGGAGTTGCTTTAATTTTTTTACTAATATGTGGAAGATACTGAAAGCTAAGTGCATTAGATAATTTTTCTTCTACTATAACAATCAAATATGCTCCGCTTTTCTTTGCTCGATCTATTTCGTTTTTAAATCTATCAAAGTTTTTAACGCTTAATGTACTAATGAAATCGCTTAAACTTTTTCTTTCTATAAAGCATTTACAATTATCATTACTACAAGAATAATCTCCAAATGGTAAAGTCTTAATCTCAAACTTTGTGTCAAATTTTAACCAACTTTGTTCTCTGGTGTCAATATATATAATTGATTTCTTGTTTAATTTATTTTTAAATTGATCTATTATATTAGATGGATGAATGAATCTGTTCTCTAATCCTAAACTTGAGCAAACATCATAATAATCATCAAATATCTTATTATAAAAAATAATAGAGGGTGCCATAATTGTTCTTAGTTCTACTTGAGATGGACTATAGGTTAAATTTTTATCGGCTTTTCTTTTTGATAATAGTTGTTTGCAATATTCTTGAGCTTTTTCAACTGATTGTTGCTTAAGCCATTTTTTCATATTGTTTTTATCATTAAAATCACTATTTAAATATTGTTCTTTAGTCTTAATATTAATAAGTTCATTTGTTAATAAATCTCGTCTTTCAAAATATGTTTGATAATATTTTATTTTATTCAAACCATAACCCTTGAGGGACATATGTAATGCCTTATCACTTGGAAACTCTTTTCCATCTACTTTACATATAACTGACATAAAATTATCCGTTTAAAATATCGTCTTCTGATATTCCAAGTATTCTAGCTTTTAATTCGTCCATTGAACCAAGCCGTTCGATTTCTTTCTTGATGCTATTTTTTCTGAGCTCTGCTATTTTTAGCAATTTTTGCCTTGACTCTTCTTGCTTCCACATTTCAACAAGATTCAAAATACTGGCGTTTTCTTTAACTTGCTTGCTGAGTCTTTCGCTTCTTTTTACTTTAAGATCTTGTAATAATTTTTGTTGACGATTAACGCAGTCATTATACTCTTTTCTTGCTGTACTGCTAGCTTCTACTACTGCCATTGGAATTTTACCGTCTTCTTGAGTTGCTATATCTATTTGATCTTGTAATGCCGTAATTGTTTGTTGAATGCTAGATGATATTACTACTTCTGTAGCTAGTACGATATATTGATCTACTTCTTCTTGAGTTAAATCACTTTTATCATAAGTATATCTAACGAAACTGCTTTCAAAAAGATCTCTATCATTTTCATCACGATAAAGATTAATTTGATGGGTAAATCTATAGGTATTCATGTAGCCAATCAAGGAGTTTACTTCTTTCTTTTGTCTTGGGGTGATCTTTTCTTTATCAATTCCATCTAATATATATTTATTAATTTTGACAACCATTCTATCTTCGCTTCTTGGCGCTTTATAAGCTTCTGTGGCAATATTTTCATTAGTATCATTAAGATATTTAATATTACTAGGTATAGTTTTCATATAATCAAGAATACTCCTAGTTTCTTGGGAAAGATTTGTTAGTGATTCATTTTTAAATAAAATTTTCGCTATTTCCATCCCTGTCATAGTCGCACAATTATTGCTAATATATTCTTTTTGATCTTCTGTTAATTCTATAAGACCTTTAGCTTGATATTCGTGACTCTTTCGTGGTTTAATTTGTCTTGCTGCAAGAAATTGCTTAACAGCTTTCCCCTCTTTGCTTCTACCATCAAGATCATCTCTACCAAAAGCTAATTTAACCAATTCAGTAAGAGATGGCGGATTATTAGCGCGATCATTCCATTCTTCTAAAAGCTTTAATTGTTGCTGTTCTGTTAATTCTGGTAAATTTTCACTCATACTAATTTATATCTATATCTCCATTATACAGATGTTTTTTAACTTTAATCATGATAGCTTTTTTTAAATTTTTTACTTGTTTATATCCTATCTTGCGATTCTTTTCGTTCGTTTTATATCCCATTAATTTGGCTGAATCTTCTTCTGATTTATGTTTAATGTAGTAAAGCTCATAAAATTTCCACTCTATAGGTTTAAGAATTTGATGCATCTTGTTGTGAATATTTTTCTCAGCCTTATCTATGTTAAGTTCGTTTTCTTTTATATTATGAATTTCTTGAACATGATTTTCGTAAGCTACTGGTAGTTTTATATCATATGCTGATTTTTTACTTTTTTCCCATTTAGCATATAATGGACATTTACTGCATTGAGTTGCATATATACTACAACCATTTTCGTTCTCTGCAGCAGCACACTTCAAGCATGGTCTAGAATAATTACCGTAATTATTTCTTATTAAATTTTTAATTTGATTACTAACTATTCTATTTAGCCAAGGAGCTAGGGGTTGTTTTTGATTATACATGTGCCATTTTTTATAAATGTGAAGCCTTAATATTTGAGACACGTCATTAAAATCCATCCAAGCCAAAGAAGTTAAGTTCCACTTATATTTTCTTTTATTTATCTCTTGATTTATCTCCAAGATTTTACTTTCAAAACTTGCTTTTGGAGAATTCATTAATTATTTTTTATTTTTTCTTAACGATCCTGCTTCTCTGGCAAAGTCTTCTAAAGTTTGTTTTTTTGAAGGTCTTTTGCTTTTTATTTTAATTTTATTTGATTTTTGATTTTCTGAAGTTCCCATTAAATCTCTCAACTTAACTCCTCTGCTTGTACTGTCGGCTTGTGTTTCGAGTTGAATTTCTGAAATTTCTGGTACGCTTATACTTTCATTATCATCAAAATCTGAATCATCTTCAATATCTAATTCTGATTTATAAGATTTTTTGGCGATAGCCGACTTTTGATCTGTTTCTCTTTTTACAATAGGTTGAGGGTTTTGAAGGTTTTTCTGAAAAGGACTACCGCAGTTTGAACAAAATAATGGTTTTTTTAAACTATATTCTGTTGGTGCACCACAATCAATACAATATATCTTCATTTAATATTATTATATAATAAGTATTAATTTAAATCTAATTAAAATAATTATTTAAGATTATATAATATTAATAGATACTTTATTTTGCTTTTGATTCTGATGCGGGAGACACAGCTTCTGTATTGATTGATTCGGAAAGTGGAGCTTCTACTTTTATTTCAGCTATAGGAGCTGGAGTTTCAATTTTTTGTTCAATTATTGGTTCTATTTTAGCTTGTTTATCGGCTTCTTCTTGAGCTTTTTTCTCTTTAATTTCTTTGATCTTATCTGAGAAATCAATTTCTATGCCGTTTCTGTCTGCTGCTTTGCTCTTATCTTTTGGCCCACTATATGTATTTAAACAAATTGCCACTTTTTGCTTTTGAGGATATTTCTCATCTTTCATGAATTCCATGCAGCGACCCATATAGTCATTTTGTTTTTCGTTATCTTTTTTTTCAGGTATAGGCACATCTAGCATTACACATGTTTTTTAACTAGTGTAATGAGGTTTATATGACCTTTTCTACTATTTTAATTTGTTTTGCTGTGTTAGTTTATATATATTATTTAGTAGAGAGAGTTAAGTAAAAATTAATTAAGCGGCGGTGATGGTGATTGTGGGGCCAGTTCCAAGAGTATAAGTCCATCCAGTTGTAGGAATGATAAGCGGATTTGTGCTGGGATTTGTTGCCTCTATAACCAACGCACCTTCTTCTCCAGAAGAATGCTGAACCAATGACCAAGTATTTGCCACATCATAATTAAAGGTCAATCTTTGAAAGGATATGCTTTCAGTTGGATTATAAACGGCATAAAATGTATAAGCAGGGTAATCACTCCTAGCATAGTTAATTCCAGAAGTATCTCCAAACGTAACGACTACATTTGTGGTTGTAGCTACGACAATCCCGCTAGATGCTCCAGATCCTGTTCTTGGAATTTTGAAGGTTGTATTTTTTTTAATTATTAAGCTCATATTTTTTAAGCAGCGGTGATGGTCTCTCCATTGGGCCAACCAGACATAGGAATTTGAGTTTCATCGCTCCAAGTTTGATGCGTTACAACAGCGTTTGTATCTAAATTACAGAGCGACCACCTATTGGGGATTGCTGCATCTCCGAAGTTCCAAATCAAATTCCAATTCCCATCATCAGATCGTTGCCATTGATCTGGTATAATCTTATAATATGTCCCGTTAAACCCACTTGATGAACCAGATACAATAACTGCACTCGTACTCGCCACAGGAATCCCACTTGGCGCAGCTGGAATTACAACAGCATCTCTTTTAACTATAAAAGCCATAAACTATATTACACTACTCTTTTAAATAGGTTTTTATATCTTTAATTAACTTTTTTCTATTATTTATTTCTAAAACTGTTACTAAAGTAGCTATTGATATTGGAAAGAATACTCTAAGAAAGAATTGAAGGTGATCTTCCTTACTTAATAAATCAAAGTAATTAATGTAAAGGTCACTTAGCCCCCAAAGCGTTAAAAGCATACCCAAAGTAAATGAGATAAAAAAGAACTTATCATAAGTTTTTAAATTAGCCCACCAATTTTTTATTTTGATCGCCATACGTAGGCTTACACAAGATTAAATTGGAGTTGCTTCTAGTGGATTTGGATTAGAATTTACTGGCGGTATAAGTAGAGGGTTAAATTGTTGAGATCCAAATGGCTGCGAGATATTACTGCTACGATTTTCAGATCCACTCTCAGCATTAACATCTAAAGCAGGATCAACCTCTGTTTCTGTTTTAGATTCAAATCCTTTTGATTCAACTTCTACTGATCCACCACCAGATGGAACATCATAGGTTTTGCCCATAATATCAAAAGATATTGGAACTGAATGTCCAGAACTAACTAAAGTTATCTTGCCATTCTTATCTTTATTGATTGATATTTTGATTTTATCTTCAGCATAAGAAGTTTGAATTAAAATTACTGCTAATAGTATATATATTAATTTTTGCATAAATTTGTTTTTAATCTTACTTCTTTTATCATATATCCTACTGATACATAGATTGCTTCATTGTAAATTGGATTAGATGGTTTGTGGCTATTTAAATTTAATATCCATTT
>Ga0181358_1000436_pt1 | contig 18578 bp, 20 predicted proteins | sample Fa13VDMM110SD_FD_130096 | JGI IMG/M metagenome (GOLD analysis project Ga0181358, IMG submission 130096) | Freshwater viral communities from Lake Michigan, USA - Fa13.VD.MM110.S.D | ecosystem: Environmental > Aquatic > Freshwater > Lake | place: USA: Michigan | collected 2013-09-24 | reverse complement strand
GAGGATTAACAGCCAATACAATTTCAGCAACAACAATAACAAGTCCATCAATTTCACCATATGGTTTAATTGTGGCAACATCCATAGGATATCAAAATATATTTTAAAATTAAATTACAATGGGAGCAAATACACAACCAATTTTTTCAAGTTTAGGAGACGTACAGTGGGGTCCAGTCACGGCAACAACAGCTAACACCGCCAAAGATGGAACAGGAACTGTTCTAAATGTTTTTACCGCAGATGCAACAAATGGAGGTTTCGTTCAAAGAATAAGATTTAGAGCAGCCGGAACAAATACAGGAACAGTTGCTCGTGTTTTTATAAACAATGGTTCTACAAATGCAACACCCGCAAATAATATCTTATATGATGAGATTACATTAGCCGCAACCACAATTTCAGAGGTGGCCTCTTTAGCGGTTTATGAACTCCCATTAAACTTCGCATTACCACCCGGTTATAAATTAAATGTAACACTTGGAACAACAGTTGCCGCGGGTTATTTTGTGTCAGTTATAGGAGGAAAATACTAATGGAATATATCTTAATACAATTTACTCTTGGATGGGATTTTCAAGCGTATCAAGAAATTAGTAATGGAAATTTAGTTAGAATAACTGACTTAGACGGTAATACTTTAACATACCCTGACTTTCCTGTTGAAAGTTATGTTGTGGATGCAAATCCACCTAAACCAAGTTGGGGTAACTAATGATAGACGTTTTTAACATACCATCTCAACAACAAACCTTTACATTTTATGCCACAGGTAACTTTCAAACGTGGAATAAACCTCGTGGTGCTAAAATGATAGAGATATTCTGTTTAGGAGGTGGTGGAGGTGGTTCTACTGGTACAATTACTGCAGCAAACGCTAGTGGAGGTGCTGGAGGTTCATCCGCAGGAATAGTTAGAGGTATTATACCTGCTTTTTTACTACCTGACACTTTATATATTTTAGTAGGTAGAGGAGGAGCAGCAGTTGTCACATCTAATCAAATAGGAACTTCGGGAGCTATTAGTTATATAGGATTACAACCATCAACATCTGAACAAACTTTAATTTGTAAATCATCAACAACTGCTGGACAAACAACAACAGCTCCTACAATATCAGTAGTATCCTTATCTGCTTTTGGAAATTTAGGTTTATTTACTGCTATAGCAGGAGTTGCTGGAGGCGCCAATGGAGCAACTACTCCAACTGCAGGAGGTAGTCAAGCAGCTCTAGGAACATCATTGGTAACAGGAGGTGGTGGGGGAGGAGGTAAAAGCTCAGTAGCATTCTCACCAGGAGGTAGTATTACATCTGCTTCAGCTATATTAGTAACACCTGTAGTAGGAGGACAAACTTCAGCAGCAAATGGAGCTGATGGATATGGAACATTACAACCATTCTGTGGAACAGGTGGAGCAGGAGGAGCAGGTATTGCATCAAGTTCAGGTGCAGGAGGAATTGGTGGTGACGGATGGTTCGGCTGTGGTGGAGGAGGTGGCGCTGGAACCGCTACTGCTGTAGCTAGAAGCGGAAAAGGAGGAGATGGATTAGTAATAATAACAGTAATTTCATAATATGTTAGATTTATCATATTTTCAAAATCAAAACTCAAATGTACAAGGTTTCTTCAATGGAGGAACTTGGCAGACTTGGATAAAACCAAGAGGTGCTAAACTTGTCAATATTATTTGTGTAGGTGCAGGTGCAGGAGGAGGAGGAGGATTTCAATCTGCTTCTACACCAAGAGCTGGTGGAGGAGGAGGTGGTTCAGGAGCTACTTCAAGATTAACTATAAATGCAAATTTGTTACCTGATATATTTTATATTTTAGTAGGTAAAGGAGGAGTAGGTGGTATAGGTGGAACAACAGCAACAGCTGGAAATGCAGGGACAATAAGTTATGTAAGTCTAATCCCTAGTTTAGCTTCACCATCTAATATTATTTTATCATCAGGAACATTTCAAGCATTAGGAGGTGGAGCAGGAACAACATCAGGAGGCTCATCAGGAGTAGGAGAAACAATATCTGTAATTGCAAATAATATTTTTGCTAATTTAGGAATTTTTACTTTTCAAGCAGGAGTTAATTCAAATTCTGCAGGAACTGCTGCTGGTGGTATTGGTACACCTACTAATTTTGTAGTTAGTGCAGGTGGCGGTGGTGGAACAGGAATAGGAGGAGCAGGAAATGGTACAGCAGCAACAGGAGTATTTCAAGGTATACCTTCAACTGCTGTTAATACAAATGGATTTAATGGAATGATACTATATAAACCTATACTAATACTATACGGAGGTGGAGGTGGTGGAGGTTCATTAGCAGCAAGTACAAATGGAGGAAATGGAGGAAATGGAGCACCAGGAGCAGGTGGTGGTGGAGGTGGCGCATCTTCAAACACAGGAGTAAATGCAGGAAATGGGGGTAAAGGTGGTGACGGATTTGTAATAATAACAACAAGTTTATAATTTATGATAGATTTATTTAACATACCAAATAGTCAACAAGATATACAAATATTCTATACAAACGGAACAACTAATGCTTGGCAAACTTGGCAAAAACCAAGAAAATGTAACTATATTTACATAATATGTATTGGTGGAGGCGGTGGTGGAGCCGGAGGACTTAATTCAACAGTAACAGTATATTCAACAGGAGGAGCTTCAGGGGGAGTATCAAGAACTCTATTTAATGCTCAGCAATTACCGGATACACTATATGTGCAAGTAGGTACAGGAGGAGCAGGAGGAGTGGCTAATGGTTCGGGTACTGCGGGAACAAGAAGTTTCGTATCACTAACACCTGTGATAGGAACCACAAGTTCAATAGCTGGTTCAGGAACAGCAGGTGCCGCGGGAGGAACATCAGGTAGTAGTGCCACTGGGGAACCTGCACCGGGACAAGCTAATATTAATTTTCTATGTTTAGCAAACTTTATAAATGTTGCTGGAGTTAATGCAGTAGGTAGTACAGTGTCAACTACACCTCCCAATATAACTCCATTAACATCTCAAATTACATGTCCAGGAGCTGGAGGTTCAGGTGACCCTTCAGCTTTAGGAGGTTCTATTTTAGCAACATCAATATCACCCTTGATATCAGGTGGGACACAAGCGACAGTTTCAGGAACCACAGCGGGAAATGGTGGAAACGGATTTACATCGTATAAACCATTTTTTTTCACAGGAGGAGCCGGAGGAGGTAATGCTGTTGCCGGTTCTACAGGAGGTAATGGTGGAAATGGTGGTATTGGTTCAGGCGGTGGTGGTGGAGGCACAGGTACTACCGGAGGAACCGGAGGAAAAGGTGGTGACGGATTAGTGATTATAATAAGTTTTTAAATACTTATTAAATAATGGTATAAATTAGATGCAAGTAATACAAATAACAACCTTATCGGGACACTCACCATATGATATTACAATTTGTGATATCACAAATACCTATTGTTATACAGGAGCAACCGGTGTTACAACAGCCCCACTAACAATTGATATTCCAACTGAATTATTAGGAACACAAGAATTATTGGTTGTTGTTACAGATTCGATTGGTTGTAGTGAAATACAATATCATTTTTGTAATACACCTTTAACTCCAACTCCAACACCAAGTATAACTCCAACAATAACACCAACAAATTCCCTCTGTAATTGTATTTCAATTGAGAATCCTTCAGGTGTTACATTAAATTTTGGGTATACTCTATGTGATGGAAGTTCATTTTATGGTGAAATTTACTCGGCAACAACATTATTTGTTTGTGGTAGTTTGGCTTATGGTGATGTTGGATTAATAATTGAAATTTCATCGGATATTTGTGTTGGTGATGTTTGTCCCGGACCAACACCCACACCAACAACAACTCCAACACCCACACCAACATTACCACCAATAGTTGGTTATTTTGAAGATAGTTGTAATTCGTCAAATAGATTTACCTTATCAAATATACCAATATCGTTTAGTCCTTTGTCAGGAGCATATTATATTGAAAGTAGTGGTTTCATTGGATGTGCTACTTATGTTGTTAGTTCATCTACAAACAATTTTTATACATTTATAGCAATGGGTTCTCAACCGAGTGTCTACCATTGTCAAAAAGCCAATTTTATATATCCTTGTCCGACTTTAACACCGACACCGAGTGTAACTCCGAGTGTAACACCCACACCAACAGTTACAATGACGGTCACACCAACAAATACTATTACACCGACACCCACAACTAGTATGTCCTATAGTAGATTTAAAGTTTTACATTGTTGCGACTCTATTGAGAGAATAAAGAATATAAAATTTATGAGTTTACCGAGTTATTTTTTACCCGGTACATCAGTTGTGGATAACTCCGGTAATTGTTGGAGAATTTTATCAACCTCAACAATTACACCAAACGAATATTGGAACCAAAGCACAACTTACTTGGATTGTGAATTATGTATAAAATTTAACACCTGTGACCCAACACCACCACTATCATTTATCTCAGTTTGGGTTACAACAATACCGTCACAATCAATTATGTTACCATATGAAACAACTGGGTCATATAATGGTACGATAGATTGGGGCGATGGTAATACATCAATAAATTCATATTCTAATAGAGCACATACATATACAACTCCGGGAACTTATACAATAACAATAACCGGAACGTTAATTGGGTGGTCGTTTTATATTAACCCAATTAGTAAAAATAATATTTTGGAAATTCTACAATGGGGTTGTTTACGTTTAGGTAATAGTAGTGGGTATTTTTATAATTGTGGAAATTTATCATTACCAAACGTTTCTGATATTTTAGATTTAACAGGAACGAGCAACTTATTTTTTATGTTTGCTTATTGTAATAATATCACAACAATTCAAAATATTAATTCTTGGGATGTTAGTAACGTTACAAATATGATTAATATGTTTTTAGAATGTAACGCATTTAATGATGACATATCGGGATGGGATGTTAGTAATGTCACAGATATGGGAGGTATGTTCGATAACACTTATTTATTTAATCAGCCAATTGGTGTTTGGGATGTATCAAATGTTCAATCTATAAGTTATATGTTCTTACAAAACACCGTTTTTAACCAAAATTTGAGTTCTTGGAATGTTGGTAATGTTACGAATATGAAAGGGGTCTTTAATGGTTGTTCATCATTTAATAACGGAGGTTCTCCAATGATTAGTGGTTGGACCACTTATAACGTTACAGATATGTCATATATGTTCTACTCAACACCATTTAATCAAAGTATTAATTCTTGGGATGTTAGTAGTGTTACAGATATGTCTAATATGTTCTACTCAACACCATTTAATCAAAGTATTAATTCTTGGGATGTTAGTAGTGTTACAGATATGTCTAATATGTTTAACCAAGCAACGTCGTTTAATCAACCTTTAAATTCTTGGAACGTTGGTGATGTTACAAATATGTCAAGTATGTTTAACCAAGCAACGTCGTTTAATCAACCTTTAAATTCTTGGAACGTTGGTGATGTTACAAATATGTCAAGTATGTTTAGATACGCACCATTATTTAATCAAAATATTGGAAGTTGGAATGTTAGTAATGTGACTAGTATGTATTTAATGTTCCAAAACTCTGTCGTATTTAATAACGGTGGGTCACCATCAATTAGTGCGTGGACAACATCATCAGTAACTACTATGTTTGGTATGTTTAATGCAAACACCTCATTTAACCAAAATATTGGAAATTGGAATGTTAGTAATGTTAATGATTTTGGTGGAATGTTTTTAGTTACAAATTTTAATAATGGTGGTTCACCATCTATAAGTGGTTGGACAATAAACACCACAAATAATGTTAGTATGTATTGGATGTTTAGAGCAACAGCCCCATTTAATCAACCTATTGGAAGTTGGAATGTTTCTAAAGTAACTAATATGGAATCTATGTTTCACGGAGCTTCATCATTTAATCAAAATATTGGTAGTTGGAATGTTAGTGGTGTTACAACATTTACCAATTTTATGCAGGATAAAACATTTAGCGATTATTCAACAACAAACTTAGACGCAATATATAATGGTTGGAGCACATTACCTTCTGTTCAATCAAATAGAAATATTACCTTTAACACGATTAAATATACTGCTGGTGGTTCTGCCGGTAGAGCAATTCTATCAGGAACATATTTATGGACAATAACCGATGGTGGAATATAATAAATAAAAAAAATATGGCAGAAATAAATTACCCTTCGGAAAAAACGTATTTCATTGGATATAATGAAAACGATGATAATGTTCATTACGGAACTATTAACCCCGACCAATGTATGGTAACAGGAAAAGAAACCGTTTATACAACAACGGTAGAACAAGAATACATTGATGAGTTATTAAAACATAACATTAATTATGAAGACACTTTACCAAGTTCAGGTTCAACAATTAATATTCCATTACCACTAAATTTAGAATAAAATTATTTATCTTTTTATTTTAACTATTATATTTTGTTTAAAATAAGAGATATATGAAAATATTTGTACAGATAGCCGCCTATCGTGACCCCCAACTTATCCCAACAATCAAATCAATGTTGGAGAATGCCAAAAAACCAAAAAATTTAGTAATTGGAATTTGTCGTCAATATCATCCTGAAGATGGTTTTGATAATTTAGACGAATTCAAAGGTGATAAACGTTTCAGAGTTATTGATGTTTTATATTCGGACGCCAAAGGTGTTTGTTGGGCAAGAAACCAAGTACAACAATTATACAAGGGAGAGGAATATACCCTTCAAATTGATTCTCATATGAGATTTGAAAAGGATTGGGATGACACCTTAATCAAAATGATTAAACAACTTCAAAAGAAAGGTTTTAAGAAACCTTTATTGACAGGTTATGTTTCTTCATTTGACCCGGATAATGACCCGGAAGGTAGAGTTAAAGACCCTTGGAGAATGGCGTTCGATAGATTTATACCGGAAGGTGCCGTCTTCTTCTTACCTGAAACAATTCCGGGGTGGGAAAATCTTAAAGAACCCGTTACCTCAAGATTTTACTCCGCACATATGGCATTTACCTTAGGGCAATTCAGTGTTGAGGTTCAACATGACCCTGAGTTTTATTTCCACGGGGAAGAGATATCAATCGCCGTTAGAGCGTTTACCCACGGATATGATTTATTTCACCCACACAAAACCGTAATTTGGCACGAATATACTCGTAAGGGTAGAACCAAACAATGGGATGATGATAAAGAGTGGGGTAAGAAAAATGAATTATCTCATAAGAAGAATCGTCAACTATTTGGTATGGACGGTGAAGAAGTTACTTTGGATTTTAGTTATTATGGTTTTGGTACCGAAAGAACTTTAAAAGATTATGAAATTTATTCCGGGCTTAAATTTTCAAATAGAGCTGTTCAACAATATACTTTAGATAAAAATTACGCACCCAATCCTCAAATATTTGAAACCGAGGAAGAATGGTTGGCGAGTTACGCTAGTATCTTTAAACATTGTATTGATATTGGATTTACTCAAGTTCCGGAAAAAGATTATGATTTTTGGGTTGTAGCTTTTCACGATGAAAACGATAACACCTTATTCAGAAAAGATGCTGACATCAATGAAATTAACAATATGATGAGAGACCCTGATGGATATTGTAAAGTTTGGAGAGAATTTCAAACAACACATAAACCAAAATATTGGGTTGTTTGGCCACACAGCATATCAAAAGATTGGTGTGAAAGAATAACAGGTAATTTATAAAATAAATATGATACTAGATTTAATAAAATTAACAGAAAATTTTAATCTCAACATAAAAGGGGTGATACACATTGGAGCTCATTATGGGCAGGAAAATGAGGTATATAACCAATTAAATATTAAAAATAGAATATTTTTTGAGCCATTAAAAAACAATTTTAACAAATTAAAAGAAAATATTGGTGATGAATATTTATTAATAAATAAAGCGCTTGGAAATGAAAATAAAAAAGTTGAAATGTATGTTGATACTCAAAATCAAGGAGGTTCATCATCAATACTTAAACCAAAAATACATCTTATACAATATCCTCATATAGTGTTTGAGTCTATTGAGGAAGTGGAAATGACTAGACTTGATGATATTGAATTTGATATAAATAATTATAATTTTATTAACATAGATGTTCAAGGGTACGAATTAGAGGTTTTTAAAGGCTCCTCGTTATCTTTAGATAAAATTGATTATATCATGTGTGAAGTAAATCGTGGCGAAATTTACGAAAATTGTGCAATGATTGAAGATATTGATAAATTTTTATCGACATATGGTTTTAAAATGGTTGAGGTAGATTGGGCCGGTGGTGGTTGGGGGGATGCTTTTTATATAAAAGAAAAAAATATTTTATGAAAATACCTAAAATAATACAACTTCATGGATTTAATATTAAATAAATAAATAAAAATTATGAAATACATATCTTACACATTATTCGGTACGCAACCAAAATATTACATAGGCGCCGAAAAAAATATTGAATTAAATAAAAAACTTCTTCCTGATTGGGTGACGGTCATTTATTATAATGAAAAAAACATTTTAGATGGATGGGTAGAAAAATTATCTTCTTTAGGGGCTGAAATGAGAAACATAACTAATTTTTCATTTAGTGATAAAGATACAATACACTATCCTTATTTTTGGAGATTTTTTTCATTTTTAAATGACGGTATTTCTATAGTTAGGGATTTAGATAGTAGAGTTTCTGATAGAGAAGTTGAATATATTAATAGATGGTTAAACTCAGAATGTGATTATTTCATTATTCGTGACCATCCTTGGCATTCTCCCGTACCTAGCGGTTTATTTGGTGTCAAAAGTAAAATAAAAGAATTTGAAGACCATTTTATTAATTTTATTAATACCTCAGACCTAAGATGGGGTACAGACCAAGAAATTCTTCATCAGTATATGGAAAACATTGATAAAAACAATATCTTTTATTGTGGTTTAGATAGAGTTGACACTTATATACCTAGAAACGACAAAAATTTTTTTATAGGTATGCAAATAGATGAAAACGATAATCCTTTAAAACCAAATGCTGAAGTTGCGTTATCTTTTTTAGCAGAATTAAATTATTAATTTATGAAATATTGTATTACTACTTTATCAATAAATGAAGAATATTTTAAAGAAAGTTTAAATTTTTTCATTAATCTACATGACAAAACAAAAGATTGTTTATTAAACATAACCACAACAGATAAAGATTTAGAAAAAATAAACGAATACACAGGATTAAGTTTAGATGATTTTTATTTAAAATATTCTAGACTGAAAATAACAACACTAGAATCTTTTAATCATAAAATAACTTATCAGACTCAGTCTGAAGGAAATGGATTTGTTTTTAATGTTAATTTGAAGGTATTATCATTGAAATCTTGTTTCAATTTAAAATTTGATTTTGATTATTTGGTATACGTTGATGGAGATTGGCAAATAAGTGATGGATTTGATGAGTCTAAATTAATTAGATTATTTACTGAAATGAATGAAGGTGAGATTGATTTTGTATTTGAAAGACCCGCAAGAATTGGAGACGATAGAGTTAAACCTGAAACAAGTTTTTATAGAGATAAGATATACGATTATGATATTTTAGACCATGATTTATATGATGAGGCTCATGTTGCTAATGAACAAATTTTAGTTTTCAAAAAAAATTGGAAGTTAAAAGTTTTTATTCAAAAATGGGAGCAAATGCTATGGTATTCTGTTGCTAATGGAATTAGAAATTATGCTGAAGGATTTGAAATAGGTATATCAGCATTAGAATCAAAAATGAAATGGAGTTGGACAATGTTTCCAATATTAAATAATTGTTTTTATTTTCACACTAAATGGACTAAACAAAAACACACAAAATTTTAAAAAAATGTTAAGTAATACTAAAAATTTTAAAGAAGAAATAATTACTTTGTTTAATTTATTAAAATCAAAAATCCCTTTTTCTTTCAGTAAATATGCCGATGGTGAGTGGTTTATGATGAGGGATATCCCTATTAATAATAATGAATTTAATTACACACAAGAAGACACTTTCTATAAAGAAATGATAATAAAGTCTTTTAAATTCAAAGATGATAAATATATTGTTGGAATAAGTTGTCCCTGTTGTCAGGGAGAAGAGTCAGAAAAAATGAAAATATTTTCAGAACAAAAAGACAGTAATTTAACATTTGCTAATTTATTTGTTAATAGTAATTATGACTTTTATAAAGAAAATTTTATTCCTGAATACAATAATTGGGATATTCATTTAATCGCCAATAAAAATTCAAAAATAGATTCTCTACCATTTAAAATTGAAAAATTCTACCCCGTTGATAATACCGCTTGGAAATTTAATTATCATTTAATAGATGAAATTAATAATTTAAACTTATCTAATAAATTATTCTTATTTGCTTGCGGGCCATTTGGCAATATGTTGGCACACCAACTATGGGAAAAAAATAAAAATAACACATATATCGATATTGGGTCGACTTTAAATCCTTGGACCCAAAGCGAAGGTTTTGTTAGAGGATATTATACTAGTGATAATACATATTCTAACAGAACTTGTGTTTGGAAGTAATAACAAAAAATAATATGAATGACATAACAGTTATACTAAACGGATATCTAAGACCTGAGTTTTTATCTACTCAATTAGAGGCGATTCATAATCAAACAATTCAACCTAAAGAGATTATGTTGTGGCAAAATAGCAGTGATGGTTTTGAAGAATCTATTACTAATAAATTAACCACAGTTAAATCTAATAAAAATTTAGGTGTTTGGGCTAGATTTGCATTTGCTTTAAATGCAAAAACTGAATATATTTGTATTTTTGATGATGATACTATTCCGGGTAAAAAATGGTTTGAAAATTGTTTAGAAACTATCAAGACACACGAGGGTTTATTGGGTACAATTGGATTAGTTTATGATTCTCCTCATAATTATTTAGAACATACAAGATATGGTTGGGATAATCCTAATGAAGAAACTGTAAGAGTCGATATTGTTGGTCATTGTTGGTTTTTTAAGAGAGAATGGTTATCGGCTTTTTGGAGGGAATTTGCACCTGTAGAATATTGTTTTATTGGTGAAGATATGTTTTTCTCATATGCAATACAAAAATATTTAGGATTAAATACGTATGTACCTCCACATCCAAAAAATGATAAAGATATGTGGGGTAGTACTCTTGGTTGGCAATACGGAAATGTAAAACCAACGTCTGCGATACCAGGAAGAATTTCTGAAATGAACTCTTTTTATTCTTATTTAATTCAAAAAGGATTTGAAATTATTAATTCAAAAAATAATGTTTTTACTAAAAAATTAGAAAAAATGGAAAATATAAAAAATTTAAAATTATTAAATTATGAAGTGTTAGAATTTAGAAAAATTAACATAAATGACATTTCAGATAATAGATTTAATGATGGATACGCGTGGTCAAGAGTTTATGAGTATCCTTTAGTAGTAGAAATGATTAAAAAGTATTACGGAGATAACAAAGATATTTTTATTCATAACACTTCTTGGGGATTCGAAGGGGTTCATGTTATTTTTAAAAATTTGCTTGATTCTGAATATAAAAATACTGTTCATTCGGATATATTAGATTCTGATTTACCTAAAACTTTTATTTATGATATAACAAATAAACCTACTGAGGATAAGATTGAAAAATTCGATGTTGTTCTTAATGTATCAACAGTTGAGGAGGTTTCAGATAATCACGTTAATATTTTACATAATTTATTTAATCAGGTTAAAAAAGGGGGGTTATTAGTAATAACTTTTGATTTACCAGGTCTTCAAATTGATGATTTTGAATTAATGTTAGATACAAAGTTAAAAGTTTCGGAAAATGATATTTCAGGCTCTAATTCAATATTAATTAATCCACATTGTTCTAATTTAAATTGTGGTATATTAATCATTAAAAAACAATAAGTAAAAAAATGATATTAGTCGTATATGGAACTAGACCAGAGTTTATTAAAATAAAACCATTATTGGATGAATTGAGAAAAAATAATATCTTATTTAAAACTCTTTTTACGGGTCAACACAAGGATATTGTTTCAAAAGAAGCCGATTTTAAAATATCTATTGATGAAAATTCTAATAATAGATTGGATACCATCATTAAAAATTGTATGAATTTATCAAATGAATGGTTTAATGATGTTAAATATATTTTAGTTCAGGGAGATACTACATCAGTAGTTGGACTATCATTATCGGCATTACATAGAAAAATAAAGATAATACATTTAGAGGCGGGATTAAGAACATATGATAATAAAAACCCATTTCCTGAAGAAAATAATAGAAGAATAGTATCAAGTATTGCGGATATACATCTATGTCCAACAATCAATAACAAAAATAATTTAATTAAAGAAAATATACCTGAAGATAAAATATTTGTTGTTGGTAATACCGGTTTGGATAATTTAATAGAATATAAGAATAAAATATCTTATGAAAATACGGTTTTAATTACAATACACAGAAGAGAAAATCATGAATTAATTGAAAGTTGGTTCACTGAAATAAATAAAATTGCATCAAAATATAAAAATATAGAATTTATATTACCAATACATCCAAACCCAAATGTAAAAAAATTTAAAAAAATATTAAAAAATATTAAAGTTATTGAGCCGTTATCACACGAAGATTTATTATCATATTTGGTTAGATGTAAGTTAGTTATTACAGATAGTGGTGGATTACAAGAAGAATGTTCATTTTTAAACAAAAAATGTTTAGTATGTAGAACTGTAACAGAAAGACCCGAATCTATAGGATTAAGTAGTTTTATTGTTGACGATTATTCTAAATTAGAATTAATGTTTAATGAACACATTAATGATTATTTTATAAAAAATGATTGTCCATATGGTGAAGGGAATTCCTCAAAAAAAATAATAAGTATTTTTAAAAACATTTTATAATATATGGAAAATATATCTTTATTAACTTACACCAATTCAAAATGTTCTGACATCCAAAAATTATATTTTGATTCTATTAAACTTTATTTTCCTATTGAAAATCATTTTGTATTATCTGATAATGAGATTAACGAATCTTCAATTACTCTAATAAAATATGATAATAATTCAAAGTATTATGAACAAATTTTACATTCTTTAGATAAAATAAAAACTGATTATGTAATTTATTCTCAAGAAGATTATGTTTTATATGATTATGTTAATCTTGATAAAATAAATCAATATATTGAAATTTTAAATAAAGATGATGAATTGATGTTTATTAGATTAATAATTTCAGGTATTGATGGTGATGAAGAAAGTTATAATGATGAATTAATGATAGTTAAAAACTACCACGATTATTATTTTAGTACTCAAATAACGATATGGAAAAAAGAACATTTAAAAAAAATGTTTGAGTTATCTAAAGTTGAATCCGTATTTGACGAACCTAAAAATTCCTCTTTTTTAAAAAGTCTGAATAAAGTAGGGTTATGTACTAAATTATTAGGGGATAAGATTGGAAGTCATTTCAATTCGGTTATTTATCCATATATCGCAACCGCAATAGTTAAAGGTAAATGGAATTTTAGTGAATATGAAAGGATATTACTTGATTTATTTGAAAAATATGATATAGATTATAATATAAGAAGCATTAGATAAAATATGAAATCAAAAATAGTAACCGCATACTGGATGGACGCAGAGGGACTACCCTTTCAAGGAGCGTATCCTGTTAGAAAAGAAAGATACTTGGGGTCAATAATTGCTCATTGTCAAAATACAAAATTACCTGTCGTTTGTTATACTCACCAAAAAAGTTTAGGTGAATTAGAAACAATAAAAAAAGATTTCAACTTAGATAATTTAGAAATAAAAATACTAGAATTAGGTGAAATTAAATATCACTCAGAAATTGATAAAATAAGAAATAGTGATTTAGAAACTTATATTAGAGAACTTGATGGAAGAGGTTGTGAAATAATGTGGGGTAAATTTGATGCGTTAGAAAGAGAATTAGATGGTTACGATAGGGTTTATTGGGTTGACGCGGGAATTCAACATCCCGGTATTATGACATGGGGGAGGTCAAAAAAATACAATACTCCATATGACCATCATAATCCTGTTCATATGACTTCTTGGTGGACAGAATATGATGTATATAATTTTCCTGATTTTTTTAATGATAAAATATTTAAAAAATTAGATGAAATATGTGAAAATAAAATACATTTTATTACTTCCAACACACCTCAAATTTTGTATAATATCTTCAACGAAAAAAAGATTATAAATACACCGATTAACCTTCCATTCCCAATTGGGGGAATGTTTGGTGGTGATACTAAAATCCTGAAAAAATTTATAGATAATTTTTGGTTTTTAGCTGAAAAAATAATAAATGAAAATGTATTAGTTCAAGAAGATTGTATTATGAAACCATCTTTTGATATGTTAAGTAAAGATGAAAAAATTGAATTTTTATTTACGTCGTGGTCTTGTTGTGAACACGATATATTTCATTTTGAAGATTGGGACGAATCTTGGAACGAACCAAAACCTTTTTATACCGTTTTTAACGATATATTAAATTATGATAACAATTAAAATTTATGAATAAAATAACATTAGTTACAGGTTTATGGGACATTGGTAGAGGTGACCTTCAAGAGGGTTGGTCTCGTTCATTCCAACATTATTTAGATAAATTCCAACAACTATTACAAGTTGATGTGAATATGATTATTTTTGGAGACGAAGAGTTAGAAAAATTTGTTTCAGACAATAGACGAAGTGAAAACACACAATTTGTTCGTAGAAGTTTGTCTTGGTTTAAAGACAATGATTTTTTTGATAAAATACAAAATATAAGAACAAATCCGGATTGGTATAATCAAGTCGGATGGTTAACCGATTCAACTCAAGCCAAGTTAGAGATGTATAATCCTTTGGTTATGTCCAAAGTTTATCTTTTACACGACGCAAAAATTTTAGATAAGTTTGATTCGGAATATATGTTTTGGATTGATGCCGGATTAACAAATACCATTCACCCGGGATACTTTACTCACGACAAAGTTTTAGATAAATTACCAAAGTTAGTTAAGAACTTCCATTTTGTTTGTTTCCCTTACGAAGCTAATAGTGAGATACACGGGTTTAAATATCAAGAGTTATGTGAGTTAGCCGGAAAACCAGTTGATATGGTTGCTCGAGCAGGTTTCTTCGGTGGTAAAAAAGATGTTATATCTGAAATCAATAGTATATACTATGGGTTAATGTATGACACTTTATCCCAAGGTTTAATGGGAACTGAAGAGTCATTATTTACAATTATGACCTACAAATATCCTAACTTAATTACTTACTCTGAAATAGAAGGTAATGGATTAATGGGTAAATTCTTTGAAGATTTAAAAGATATGACAGTTGAGGTTAAATCAGAAGTGTCTAAAGATGTTGTTGTGAATAATTTGGATACGTCAAAAGTTGGTCTTTATGTAATTACATTTAACTCACCAAAACAATTAGAAGTTTTAATTCAATCAATGTTAGATTATGATTCTGATTTTATCGATAAACCAAGAAAATTCTTATTAGATAACTCAACTGATTTATCTACCACACCAAGATATCTTGAACTATGCGAACAATATGGTTTTGAACATATTAAGAAAGATAACATCGGTATTGTGGGGGGTAGAGTGTTTGTTGCGGAACATTTTGATGAAACTGATTTGGATTTTTATTATTTTTTTGAAGATGATATGGGGTTTTATAATAAAAAAGGTGAGGTATGTCGAAATGGATTCCCAAGATTTGTCAACAATTTATATCAAAAATCTTTAGAAATTATTCAAAAAGAAAATTTTGATTTTTTAAAGTTAAATTTTAGCGAGTTCTATGGTTCAAATGATATTCAATTCTCGTGGTATAATGTGCCTCAAGATTTCAGACAAAAAAATTGGCCAAACAATCCTAAATTACCGGTAATAGGGTTAGACTCTAATTCACCCAAAACAAAATTTGATGAAATACATATTCACAAAGGATTACCATACGTGTTGGGTGAAATATTTTTGTGTAATTGGCCAATTGTATTAACAAAAGAGGGTAATTATAAATGTTATTTAGAGACACAATGGGCGCATCCTCACGAACAAGTGCTAATGAGTTATTCTTATCAAGAAACAATTAAGGGTAATGTTAAACCAGGATTACTATTATTAACACCAACAGAACACGATAGATTTGAGCACTATTCAAGTGAGTTAAGAAAAGAAAGTTAAAATAATATTTTATTACTTTTTCTCAAATTATCTTCAGCCCATAGAGGCTGAAGATTTGTGTAATGATAAAGTTTATAAACATCTTTTTCTGTCTTAGCTAAAGACACTGGTGTTATATGGTCTAAATGCCACCCGTAGTATCCATAATTGTCCCAAGACATACCTTCAGTAAATTTATTCTCAATATATTCTATTAAAAATTCATAATCACAACCAACTAAATCAAGTGTTTTAGGGTTATTGTATCTTTTATTAAGTAATTGATTTATTCTTGACCTCAAAGAATTTTTAATTTTATTTTTTGGGTCTAAATTATACTCATTTATGTATTTTTTCCTATGTTCTTTATTTTTATCTAACCATTTTTTAAAATGTTCCGGATTATTTTTTTTATACATCCGACATTTTTCTTTGTTAATTTCAGGATTTTGTAGTCTAAGTTGTTTTCCCTTTTCAGAAATTATTTTTGCATTCTTTTTATTGTAATCAAAGGAAGATTCATTCATACATATTTTACATTGCCCTCGATAAATGTTTGGATTTTTACTATGTTTATAAAACTCACAAACCTCTTTTTCTTCTTGACATTTACTACATATCTTTTTTTCCATAATACTCTTTTAATAATTTATTAAGTAATGTTGATTTTTTAACTTTTTCTTTAACCATTCGGTCAAATAAATCACGGTCTAAACTTATTCCAAATTTAACCTTTCTGTCTTCTTCTAATTTTGTTGGTCTTGCCATATTATATAAATATCTCGTTTATTGTTAAAGTTTCACCATAACTAATAATAAATAAAAAATATTTTCCTTTTATCAAGTATTTATAAATAAAAACTTTAAATGGATTGGTTTATCAAAAAAAATGCTACGTTACCATTATTAAAACTTGCCATTATTAAAGATGGTAGAAGTGATTACAATAATTTTATGGAATTGTTGGAAACTTCCACCATATTCTTTTCTATGGTTAATACCGAAAACGGGATTCCTAGAATAACTTCAAGACCCGCTGGATTTGTTGAAAAAATATTTGACGACCCCAACGCAGAACCCGAATATTATATTTACTATCAATTTACTAATACAGATACTAACACTGTTGGAAAGTTTGAAGGACAATTTTTGATTAAAACTGTTGATGGTAATTTAATTTTACCAATTAGAGAAAAATTATTTATTTATATTCAAGATTCATTTATTGCTGATAATTTAGAATATGTGAATTGTTATACCTCAGAATATCCTTGTTGTATTGACCCATCATTTCCAACACCAACACCGACGAATACTCCAACCCCAACTGTTACTAGAACAGTTACCCCAACATTAACACCTACACCAACAGTTACTAGTACGGTTACCCCAACATTAACACCTACACCAACAATTACACCAACCCCAAGTAGACCATAATTGACTTATACAAACCTTTTTAATATATTTATAGAAACAAGACAAACCTGACTTATGTCGGAGCCAATATGTCACTCTAAAAAATATAATATGGTAACACAAGAAGAAATTAAGGCATTCCTTGAAGGGAATGACCCCGAAGAGCACATAGTCGCTATCGAGTATGATTACGTCACCGACGCAATCTACAAAATCAAAGAAATCCCTGGTCAGGGAAAGATAATCAAAAAAGATACATTTACGGCATTTGCTTGGGTTGGAGACCTTAGAGATTTGAACTTTTATTCAAAATCTAAAGACTTACAAAGAACAGCAATGAAAAAACACGGCATTGTCATTGATAAATTAGAAACCAAAGGAAATGAGAGATTGGAAAAAGGTCTCAAATTTATGGTTAAATCAATGAGGGGTTATCGTTCACTTATCCAATTTTTTAAAGAGGGTGGTGTTGACCCTTGGGGTGAAAAGACAAAAGGAAAACTAACGGTACTTCCCCCTGTTGAGCAGTTTCTTATCTCAAGAGAGAAGAGGTTATTCAAAGGGTATGAAGAATACAATGATATCACCCGACTCGGATTTGACTTGGAGACGACTGCTCTTGAACCTAAAGACGGTCGTATATTTATGATTGGAATCAAAACCAATAAAGGATATCAAAAAGTTATTGAGTGTGCGGATGAGGACCAAGAACGAAAAGGTTTGGTTGAGTTCTTCAACATTATCGATGAACTTAAACCATCAATTATTGGTGGATACAATTCGGCAAACTTTGACTGGTTTTGGATATTTGAGAGATGTAAAGCT
>Ga0181358_1000433_pt1 | contig 18612 bp, 21 predicted proteins | sample Fa13VDMM110SD_FD_130096 | JGI IMG/M metagenome (GOLD analysis project Ga0181358, IMG submission 130096) | Freshwater viral communities from Lake Michigan, USA - Fa13.VD.MM110.S.D | ecosystem: Environmental > Aquatic > Freshwater > Lake | place: USA: Michigan | collected 2013-09-24 | reverse complement strand
CGCAAACGGATCAACTCCAGCAGGTAAATACAACAGACCAAATGTAAACGTAGTTGAGTTACCGGTAGATACAGCACCAATGTTATATCAAGGACGTACTGACGACCAAAACGGTCAAGGTATTAGTGCAAGTACATTACGAAAAGATTTAGCAGCACAAGACTTTGCAAACTTCAAAACAAACTACCCAGGAATATCTGAATCAGTAGTTAAGTCTATATATGCAATCCTTACTGGAAAGCAATCACAACAGCTATCTGAAGTAGCAATTGATGATTACGTTCAAAAGTTCAAAGTACGGTTTAGAGCTTTTGTTAAGGCTATGAAAGCAGAGAGCGTTCAAACTAAAGAAGCTTTTTCATTACTATTGCAAGCAGCAGGAGGAAAGAAAAAACTAACTCCGGAAGAAAAAACTAAAATAGGTGACCAACTTAAAGATACACTTAGAGCATCAGGACTTGTTGCAGCTACACTACTTCCGGGTGGTACTATCTTTTTTATTCTTGTTAGATTGTTAAAACTTGAAGATTACGTTTATCCATCACGTTTTTTAACTAAAAATGCAGCATCAGCAGGAATTGGTGCATCGCTCTTGGAAGATAAACCAATAGCCGAATTAAACTTTATACCAAAAGCACCACCCTCACCGGCAGCTATCCAAGCACTAAAAGCAAACTTTTCTTCATTTATAGAAAAGCTTCGTGGAACTAATCGAACTGTGCAAAAGGGTTTTTCAAAAATGTACAAATCAATTACTAAAATAGGAAATACACTAAACCCATCAGAATATGAAACTGTTGGTAAAATGTTAAAACCACTAATAGCTCATACTAATATTCCAAATGTTACGGCTATGACAGCAAAAGAAGTTGCCTTACTATTTGTACACACTATAAGAGACTTTAAACCTTTATCGAAAGAAATTCCACCTGAAATGCTCAGAGAGCGTAGTATGCTATCTGAAGGTGGTGCAGCAGGTCATATGGCACATCCGTTTGATGATCTAGAATTAACATTTGAAGATGCTGCAAATATGATAGATGCCGCATTGAGTGGTAAAGTTGAATTTGCTCAAGAAAAGTTAGATGGACAAAATTTAATGATAACCTACAAAGACGGTAAAGTACGAGCAGCAAGAAATAAAGGACAACTAAAAGACTTTGCAGACAAAGCAATCACAGCTGATCAACTTGATCAAATGATGTCTGGAAAAGGAGCAGTACAAACTGCTTTTGTTGAAGCAATGAAAGACATGGAAACAGCTATCAACAAACTAAATCCAACCCAAAAAGAAGAATTTTTCCAAAACGGAAAAAAGTTTATAAATTTTGAAGTCCTTTATCCAGAAACAACAAACGTAGTACCCTACGGAGCTACACAACTAAGACTGCACGGATTCAAAGAGTATGATAAAGATGGTAATGTAATAGGTGAGGATTCCGACTCAGCTATACTATTACAAAAAGCAATTGATAGCGTTCAGGCTTCAAACCAAAAGACATATCAAATTAGAGTAACAGATCCTATCACACTACACAAAACAGCAGATTACGAACAACAAAAAGGCGAACTACAAAAGCAGCTCGATAATATACGTAATACGTATAAGTTAGCAGGACAGGAAAAAATGTCTATGTACTTTCAGGCTTGGTGGAAAGCTTATATTGAACAAAGAGCAAAAGAATTAGGATACCAAGTACCAGATAATACCCTTCAGCTGTTAATCAATCGTTGGGGATTTGGAGATAAGAGTACTAATATTAAAGCTTTAAAAGGAGAAATTAAAAATCAAGATTTTTTACAATGGGTTGATCAGTTTGATAAAAGCGGAGTAACTGCAGCACAAAAGGAAGCTAAAAGGCCTTTAGAAAACTTGTTTCTTAAGTTAGGCGTTTATGTACTACAAAACGTACAACAGTTAGTAGCACTCAATCCAAACGATAGCATGCAAAAGATGCGAGACGACTTAGCAATGTCTATCCGTCAAATTAGAGCAGCAGCAGCTTCACCTGAAATGAAAGATGATGATAAATCTTTACAATTCCTAAAAAGAGAATTACAGAGAGTACAAGACTTAGGTGGCTTTCAAGCAATAGTACCAACAGAAGGTATTGTGTTTAAGTATAATGGAAAATTGTACAAACTAACCGGAGCATTTGCTCCAATTAATCAAATTATTGGATATTTAAAATTTCAACGATGAAAGACCTATATAAACAGCTACAAGAGGTAGCAGTAAAGCATGCCTTATTAGAAAAGAAAGAAGCAGTTGCAACTTCTGCAAATACAAACATGACTCTCCACTGTAATTCAGATTTTACAGAATTAGGAGAAGAAGGATCACCAGAAGTAGTGTATACGTTGAGTATATCATCAACCGGAGGAAAAGACTTTTTTAGAGGTGTATCGGATAGTGATGAGAGTTCAAAACTAGAAGAAGCAGTAAAAAACGACTTAAGACGAGCTATTCGTAAGTTCGATAAGCATATAGAATTAATTTTAGAAAAATATAAGTTACAAGCAAGATGAGTAAATTACACGTTACAACAAGTCAATCAAAGGTTATACGAGAAGAGGGTGATATTTGGATTGAAAATGGAAAACAATGGACTATTAAGAATGGTCTAAAACGTACAGTTTCAAAGATGGATGCAGCTAGAAAGCAGGTGTTTACACCACTAGCATGTCCAATGTGTAATGGACCAATGAAGCATCATTTGGATGAAAAAATGTGGACTTTATACAATAGATGTTTTCCGTGCACTATTGATATGGAGCACGAAGTAGTCAAAGCAGGAAACTGGGCTGAGTACGAAAGAGGTAAAATTACAGCAAATGCAGAAGCTATGCTTGTAGATATGGAAGTAACTTTAAATGAGTACATTAAAGAATCGGTTTGTACAACAAAAGTTACAGAAGATGGTTTAGTAGAGAAATGGAAAGATGCAGATCCACAGTTTTTAAAATCAGTTGTAGATAAAGAGGTAGATGAATTAAAAACAAAGATTAAAAAATACAAAGAAGGATGACAACACCAATAATTGTAGCATTTATAACAGGTATATTAGGACCAATAATTGTAATAATAGTAAAGTACTACTACGAAAAATCAAAAAATAAACCAGACATAGTAACCGAAACTTTAGAGATTAGCGAAAGAGTTATGGCTAAGTTAGATGAGGTTAAAGAGGAGTATCGTGCAGATCGTGTTTGGGTAACTCAGTTTCATAATGGAGGTCACTTTTATCCAACTGGTAAATCTATTGCAAAGTTTAGTGTAGTATACGAAACTGTTAATATTGGAGTAGGATCAATCCAATCAAACTTTCAAAACATACCTGTGAGTCTGTTTAGTAGGTCTACAAACCACCTACTTGATCACAATATAATAGAAATATATGACTATAAAGATGACACAATAGCAACTCACGGACTTAAGTACGTAGCTGAAGAGTCTAACTGCAAATCTGGATATTTATTTGCAATTAAAACTATTGACGATAAATTCATTGGATGTTTAGGACTTGATTTTACAAAACGTAAAACAAAACTAGAACCCGAAGCAATAAGCCAACTATCAATAGCAGCTACAGCTATAGGTGGTGTATTAAATAACCATTTACATAAATAAGATGAGCAAACTAAACTTACGTAAAACAATACAAACCGTTATTGCTGAAGAGCAGGAGATACTAGGGCAAACAAAGTTAATACCACTAAGTCAGGTAAACAAACCAGCAGCAAAAGCAGCTATCGCTTTAGGAGGTAAGAAGGATGATGACGAACAAGACGACGTTGTTGCAGGTAGCGAGGTTACTATACCAGTAAACAAAATGCGAGCATCTCAAAAAGAAATTAGAAAAGACAAAGCTTTTGGCATGGCTATAGGTTTTTTAACAAAAAATAAATGGAGTAATATCAACTTACAGTCAATCATATCCAACGATACCCCAGCATACATTATGGATGGACATCATCGTTGGGCAGCTGTATTTTTAATAGATCCTAAAGCAAGTATTATTGCAACAAAGTTAGAATTACCAGGTGAAGCATTGGTGTCAGTTTTAAATGTAGTAACTGCAGGAGGATTTCAAAGAGCAGGTAATACTGGTCAAGGGGATGTAAAAGAGTTTACAGGAAGCAAACTAAAACCAATAATTGATGCAGCAATTGCTGACGGTATTAAGGGTGAGTTTCCATTAACAGCAGAGCAGGTAAAAAAAGCCCTAGGTAACATGCCTGGTGCAAATGGCGATTCTACAAAAGGAGTAGAACTTATGCTCAAGAATGCAGACAGTTTACCAAAGCAAATTATGCCAAATGCACCATCTCGAGTAGAAATGCCGGTGATAGGTTTAGCACAAGTGAAAAAAGTAAAAGAGTTTTTAGGTAGAGGAAGTTTTGACATAAAACCACCATACAGTCCAGACGTTCAGACGGCTTTAGATAAAAACGCTCCAAAAATAAACGAACTCAAGCTAACATCTTACGGTGTAAAGAGTTTATTAAAAGCAGTCTTTAATAGACTTGACTTACTTCCAAAATTAGGATTTGATAAATTTAAAGATGTGATTCATCACATAAAGTATGGTGATCAGGAAGAGCAAGAGGAAATACGAAGTAAACTCAGACAATTAGGAGTTAGTGTTGTATACGAATCAAAACAATCACAACTAAGAAAATTTATAAAAGAAGAAGTTACTAAAGTACTTAAAAGCAAAAAACAAGCTAAATAATATGAATAGTGAAGATGCAGTACAACAGATTGCTGAGGGTGAACCCAGCAACGTTGAGCCTGATGATTGCAATGTTCTTCAATCCACTAGGTTTCGACGCACTTTTCAAGATGGTAATGGACTGGACCGGTTCCTATTGGATTACGGACGTTATTTTCTATGGCGTATCAGCTTTCTTTTTTATTTTATACTATTTATTAAGGAAGCGTTATGTTAAACTTAACAATAATAAACAATAAATGAAAAATTTAAACAAAAACAAAGCTTTAAGAGAAGCAATTCGAGCGTTGGTTTATAGAGTACTAAAGGAGGGAGAAGAAGAGACAACAGCAAAAGAGGAGCCTGTTGCCCAACCAGAACCAGAAGAGCAAGAGCTAGGTGGTGATTTTCAAAGTGCAGTTGACCTTTTTATTCGTAAGACATCACAATCACAAGATACTGTAACGGTTGATGATTTGACAGACATGCTTTCTCAGATTATCGATAGATTTACAACAACAAGCGAGGAAAGATTAAACTTACTAAAAGGTGTTAGAAATAACGTAATTCGATAAAGCAATGAATACTACACGAATTGAAAAAAGACTAAGAGAAGAGACTGGATATCAAGAGTTTTTTCAAAAAGCAATGGAAAAGTTTGATATTACATCTCCAACTGATCTCAAAGATCCAGAGAAAAAAAAGAACTTTTTTGACTACGTTGATAAAAACTACTCAGCTAAGAGTGAGGGTAAATTAAAAGAAGCTTACTTTGCAACTGATAGCTATGATGAGCCAGGTCTGAGAGCTGCTAAAAAAGAATTGGCTAATTTTTTTAGTAATATAACGCAAAATACAAATAGCCCAATCTTCCGAGGAAAGTTAGATACAAAGCAATTGGACATCTTATATGATCTTATTGAGGACTATGCTCATGAGTATGCTCGAAGTTATGCGGATAACATGGACATGGACCGAATGTAAGATGAAATCAAAAGATTTTAGAATGAAATTAGAAGTTACAAAAACAAACCTAATATTAGCTGCAGTAATATTGTTACTGCTTGGTTACGTTATAATCATCAGCAGAACAAATACTACTGTAAATGATTTAGAATATAAAACCGAGATTGATAGCTTGAATAGAGCAATATCAACTTACCAGCAGCACCAGGTTGTTTTGGATCAAAAGATTTCAAATAAAGAATTAGTCATTAAAAAACTAGATCAAGAAATAGATTCAACAAAACGAGTAATAATTCAAGAAAGAAAATACTATGGTGATAAAATTAAAAATGCTGGCCGTTATACTCCTACTGAGCTTAACGACTTTTTCTCAGAGCGCTACAAATAAAGAACAGCTAGTCTGTATCCCACAATCCACAGCACAAAAGATTGCAGTCGATCTAATAAGATTAGACTCGGTTACTGTTGAATTAAAAAACACACAAGTTATTTTACAAAAGACTGAGCAGAAATTAGCTGAACAAGATAGTCTTGTTTTGATATACAAAGAGAAGCTTTTAACTTACCAACAAGAAATAGCTACACAAAACCTTAGATTTAATGCATGCTCTGAGAGAGTTACTAAGCTAGAAAAAGATGTAGTTAAATTGACTGACAAGAATAAGAGATCAAAGGGTTGGTTAAGAGTAATTGGTGGAGGTTTTATTACTAGCGTAGGATTGTTAATAGCTATGATTACAATAAAGTAATATGTCTGAACAAAAAACTCTTAAAGATATAATAAAAGAGGAGTACGTTAAATGTGCACAGTCAGCAACGTACTTTATGAAAAAGTACTGTGTAATTCAGCATCCTACAAAAGGAAAAATTCCATTTCACTTATATGCATACCAAGAGAGTTCTCTACAAGACTTTCAAGACCACGATAGAGTTATAATTTTAAAGTCCAGACAGTTGGGTATATCGACACTAATTGCAGGATATGCATTATGGATGATACTATTCCAAAACGACAAAAACGTCTTAGTTGTTGCGATTGATCAAAATACATCAAAAAACCTTGTTACAAAGGTACGAGTAATGTTTGATAATTTACCAAGCTGGTTAAAACTAAAAGCAGTTGAGAGTAATAAGTTGTCTATGAGACTATCAAATGGATCTCAAATTAAAGCAGTATCAAGTACAGGAACTTCTGGTCGATCGGAAGCATTATCTTTAGTTATTATAGATGAGGCAGCTTTTGTTGATGGAGCAGAAGATCTATGGGCATCGCTACAGCAAACATTAAGTACTGGTGGTCAGGGTATCTTATTATCAACACCAAACGGTACCGGTAACTTTTTCCACAGAATGTGGACTAAAGCAGAGTCTGGTGATAATACATTTAAAACGTCACGATTACCATGGCAAGTGCACCCAGAAAGAAATCAAGAATGGCGTAATAGGCAAGACGATGAATTAGGAATAAGATTAGCAGCACAAGAGTGTGACTGTGACTTTTCTACTTCAGGTAATACAGTAGTATCACCAGAACTAATTACTTTTTATAACGAAACTTTTAGTAAAGATCCTATTGAAAAAAGAGGATTTGATGGAAATTTATGGATATGGGAATCTCCAGATTATACTAGAAGCTACCTAATAGCAGCTGACGTTGCTCGAGGTGACGCCTCTGACTACTCAGCATTTCACGTAATTGACGTAGAGAGTGCTACACAAGTTGCAGAATATAAAGGTCAGCTATCTACAAAAGATTTTGGTAACCTATTAGTTGCTGTTGGTACAGAATACAATGATGCACTACTGGTAGTTGAAAACGCAAATGTAGGATGGGCAACTTTACAACAAATTATTGAACGAGGATATAAAAATCTATATTATACACCCAAAGACAGTGGATTAGATTCAGATAGGTATTTATCTCGAGGCTATGATTTAACTGACAAGACTGACATGGTTGCTGGATTTACAAATTCCCACAAAGTTAGACCATTAACAATTAGTAAAATGGAGTTGTATATTCGTGAAAAAAGCTGTATAATAAGGAGTAAGCGCTTACTGGATGAATTGTTTGTTTTTATTTATAGAAACGGAAGACCAGAAGCTGCTTCAGGATATAATGATGATTTAGTTATGTCGTTTTGTCAAGGTCTCTGGGTTAGAGATACAGCATTAAGACTAAGACAGGCTGGTATTGATTTAAGTAGAACCGCTGTAAGTAACATTAAATCGACATTATCAATATATAAACCGTCAAATGGTCACAATAACCTTAGTATGAGAACACCTGACGGTAGAGAAGAAGACCTTAACTGGTTGCTGTGACTATTTATATAAAACTACAAATTAATGGCTGAAGATCAAGATCAAAAACCCAATTCACTATTCGCATCCTTAAGGCGATTATTTAGTTCGGATGTTATTATTCGAAACGTTGGTGGAAATCAGCTAAAAGTATTAGATACCAATCGAATACAAGCTAATGGTAATATACAAACTAATAGACGAGTAGATAGATACTCTAGATTATTTTCAACAATGCCAGGCGGTATGTCCATGAACGCTGGGCAAATGCAGTTGTATACTAGATTAGAGCTTTTTCGTGATTACGAAGCAATGGATACTGATAGTATTATTTCTTCAGCACTAGACATATATGCAGATGAGTGTACAGCTAAAAACGAGTTTGGAGATATATTATCTATACAATCACCAAACGAAAAAGTTCAAAAAGTATTACACAATCTATTTTATGATATTCTTAATATTGAATTTAACCTATGGCCATGGATTAGAAACACCGTCAAGTATGGTGATTTTTATTTAAAGTTAGATGTAGCTGAAAAGTATGGTGTAATCAATGTAGAGCCAATTTCAGCTTACGAAATGATTCGTGAAGAAGGAATGGATCCAGAAAATCCACATAAGGTTGTATTCAAAAGAGAAGCTACAGCACTATCGTCTGTATACTCTCCTTCAAATAAAAACACTGAAGAGTATGATAATTTTGAAATAGCTCACTTTAGACTATTAACAGATACAAACTTTTTACCTTACGGACGATCTATTATAGAGCCAACTAGAAAAGTTTGGAAACAAATAACACTAATGGAGGATGCGATGTTAATACACCGTATAATGAGAGCTCCAGATAAGCGTGTGTTTAAGATTGATATTGGTAATATACCACCAAACGAAGTAGAGGCATTTATGGAGGGTATGGTAAATAAAATGAAAAAAGTACCATACATTGATCCTGAAACTGGTGAATACAACTTAAAATATAACATGCAAAACCTACTTGAAGACTTTTATCTTCCAGTACGTGGTGCAGAGAGTGGTACATCAATAGAGCCGTTAGCGGGTATTCAGTACGATTCAATAGCGGATATTGATTACCTTAAAAATAGATTACTAGGATCACTTAAGATACCAAAAGCTTATTTAGGATACGAAGAGGATACTACTGGAAAGGCTACTTTAGCATCTCAAGACTTTCGTTTTGCAAGAACAATAGAGAGAGTTCAAAAGATAATTGTATCAGAATTACACAAGATAGCTGTCGTACACTTATACTCACAAGGATTTACAGATGCTGAGCTAATAGATTTTTCTTTAAGTTTAACAGCGCCATCATCCGTATACGAAAGAGAAAAGGTAGAATTATGGACATCAAAGGTTACGTTAGCTGGTGACATGATTGAAAAAAAACTATTCAGTCGCTATTGGTGTTATGAAAACTTATTTAATTTAAGTGAAACTGAGTTTTTACAAGAGCAAGATAGAATTATAGAAGATACAAAAGCACAATTTAGAATAGAGCAGATTAAAACTGAAGGAAACGATCCTATAAAAACAGGACAATCTTTTGGAACTCCTCACGATTTAGCACAACTTTACAAAGGTAATGGTGGAGTACCTAAGGGGTATGACACTGATAACGCAGTTCCTGAAAGTGGTTGGCCTGGAGCAGGACGACCTGAGGAGCCAGGAACTTATAGAACTCACGATCATGCTTTAGGGTGGGATCCACTAGGTAACAAAGTAGCAGGAAATATATCCGAAGAAAAGGTAGCAAAAAAACAATCAATAGAGGCTTTTCGTAACATATTAGACTCAATAGATAGCAAGAAAAGGGCTATTAGTAACACACTTATTCCAGAAAACATTGAAGATACTTCAAATTTATTAAATGAAGATAACCTAATACAGGAGGAATAGGACTCAGGAGCATATTTATATTTAGATGAAAAAGTCAACTCATACAAAGATTAAGAATACTGCTATATTATTTGAATTGCTAAGTAGGCAAGTAGCAGCTGATACAATAAAGGGTATTGATAAATCCCCTGCATTATCTGTACTTCGGGAGTATTTTAAATCAGATACAGTTCTAGCCAAAGAGCTAGTTTTATACCAAACGCTAGTCAACGAAAGATTTGCAAATACAGATAAAGCTGCATATCTGGTTAGCGCAGTAGTAAAACTACGTAATAGACTAAACCCAATATTACTAAAAGAGCAGAAGTATAGATTAATACAAGAAATTAAAAAGCATTATAATTTATTAGACTTTTTTAAAACAAATTTATCTGAGTACAGATTATATGCATCAATCTACCGAGTATTTGAAGGAATATCAGTATCAAAGGTGGGTGAAGTTGTGCAAAGTAGGTATACAATAATTGAACACTTAACAAAAAAGAAAACAAAACAAATAGCTGAAGCAAGTAACTCGGTTGGAGATTATATTAAACAAGACGAAGAAATTAGATTATTAGCATACAAACTAATGATTGATAAGTTCAATGTTAAATATTCACAACTTACAAGCAAACAAAGAGCTATACTTAAGGAGTACATTAATAATATATCAAATACTGTCAGTTTAAAAGAGTTTGCAATTAAAGAGGCTGCAATAATTCAAAGCCAATTAAAAAAACTTGTACCTAAGGTATCGGATAAAATAACAAATATTAAATTAAACGAAATTAATAGTATGCTTTCTTCTTTTTCAAAGATGCGTTCTATCAAAGAAGATCACGTACTATCCTTATTGCTTTATCACGAACTAATAAAAGAGTTAAAGAATGTCAACTAAGCAAAGATTAAGCAAAAAAGACTTTTACGAAGTTCGTAGTTATATTAAAAAACTACGCAAGGAGGGAAGTACTACAGCAAACGCTGACGGATACTTGACAGCTAACGCTTGGGTAGGAGATGAAGATGCAGAGGGTACTCAAGCTATAGACGTAGAAGATGAGCAATATTCATTCTCTGTTAAACCATCAAAAACAACACCACACCTTATACAACTAAAAGAAGCTAACTATAAGTCGTTTAAAGAGGACACTTCAGGTAGCCATGTACAAAAGGTAAATAGAAAAGTACTAGAAATAAATCAAAGATTACGAGAAATATCTCAAGCTTTAGATCATAGTATAAAATTAAAAAACGAATCTGCTATTGACAACTCTAGATATTGGAAAAAAACCAATGAAGCTATGCTTAAAATGAAAGCAAGAATTAGCGAAGTTAATAAAAAAATAAGTCAGTTAGCAAATTTAAAAGAAATAGCAGCTAATTCTGTAAAAGATAAGTTAGTTCAACTGCTAATAAAAGCAGGTATAGCTATTTCAGCACAAGATGTAGAATATAACCAAGTAAGTGCGGATCATTATGAGTTTGATATTATGATGGATGGTGAACCAATAGCAATTGATTATAATAAAGGGCAGTTGATTTATCAAGGATACGACGAAGAGATTGACTTAGGAAATCTTAACCAAGAGCAGGATGTTATCGCTAAACTATCGCAAACACTAAACAAATGAATAAGCAAGTATTAGTAGACTATATTGGGTCAATAGACATATCACTAGAACAGATAAATGAGTCTATGGCAAAAAATGACGGAAAGGTCATTGTATCTGGAGTAATGCAAAGAGGTGACGCTTTTAACCAAAATCAAAGAAAATATCCAACTGACATTCTAAAACGTGAATCCGATAAATATAAAAAAGTATTTATAGCAGAACGCAGAGCTTTAGGAGAGTTAGATCACCCGGAATCATCGGTAGTTAATCTAGCAAACGTATCGCACAATGTGGTTGATTTATGGTGGGATGGTGAGGATCTTATGGGAAAGATAGAAATACTAGCAACTCCATCAGGAAATATAGCAAAAGAATTATTAAAAGCGGGTATTCGTTTAGGCATAAGTTCGCGTGGTATGGGATCAGTAAAAAACTTAGGAGAAGGAAGAGTAGAAGTGCAAGATGACTTTGAAATTGTTTGTTGGGACTTAGTATCTAATCCATCAACTCAAGGAGCGTTTATGTCACCATCACTCAACGAAGGCGTAAATGGAAAAGCATCTAATAAATATTTAAAAATCAATTCGCTTATTAGCGATATAATTTCAGTAATGTAATATGAAACTAAAGAAAATTATAGAAAATCTTGACCAAAAGGTAGAGCTTAACGAAAAGAAAGCTTTCTTACAAGAAGTTGCCATGTTTAAAGAATATGGAAAGATCATATATCGTACTGATGGTATGCGTGAAGCAGCTGAAAAAATAGGAAAAATTGTTGAGAACGCTGAGCGTATTGCTTTGCAGGAAACTGACGAATGGTTCGATGAAGTAACCGTTAAGCGCAATATGAAGTCTCTTCGATCCAACAACGAATCATTTAAGAAAACTGTAGGTGAGGTTGCTAAATTGCAACAACGCCTAGAAGCTCTTTATGAAGAAATGGGTAGCACTCTAAGTAGATACTACGAAATATAAGGCTAATGACAAATAACATTGCTAATAAAAACAAACTAGTATCTGAACTAATTTCAAAAGTATTACGTGAGTATGTTTTTGAAGGTGAAGACTCAGGAAATCCTTTTGCAGCTGCAGCAGATAGCGGTAAGGAGGAGCCAACAGCCGATGAACCCGCTGCAGAAGAACCAGCAGCAGATGAAGAAAAGGCGCCAGCTGAGGATGACAAAAAGCCCAAAGAAAAAAAAGAAGATGATGGTCTATCTTTTAACTTTGATGTTAGTGGTGTAAAAAAGTATAATACTAATTCTTTTAGAAACTCAACAGCTGTTGCAAAAAAGATTACTAAAAACGGTATACTAGCAACAGTGCAACCGGATGGAGTAGATATTTTAGTAGGATTTGATGATATCACTGAAATAGCAAACGCTTTTTTTAAAGTTAAAAAATGAATAATACAACTCAGTTAAAACGTATTGTAGAGAGAATTCTACGAGAAGAGGAAGATAAAAAGCAAATTGCAGCAATGGATGCAGCTATGGCTAATACTTTTAAAACGTTAGGAACAGAGTTTGAAGCAAATAAAGAGGAGATACAACAAGACGTAGCTGACTCAGAGGCAGAATTAAACGAAGCTTTAGGAGTACTTGCGGTTATTGGCATAATTCTTGCAGCTCCAAAAGTTGTTGAGTTGTTTGTAAAAGTGATTGGTAAACTAGTAGCAGTGTGGAAAAAGCTTGTTAAGCCAGGACAAGCAAAAGGACAAGAAGAGGAGTTTGCTAGCAATATTATCGAGTTCACACACAAGTGGCACAAGATGTACATTAAAGGTTTAAAGTGGATTCTTCAACTATCTGGGATTTTTAAAAAAGCAGGAATTAAAGAAGGCGTAGCTCAAGATAAAGCATCCGAAGCAATCTACTATACAATTATTGCATTATTGGCAGTGTACAGTGGTGTTGGTGCAATAGGTGCATTTAAAGGAGCAGTAACTGGAGCAGCTCATGGAGGAGGGTTTTCTATAGCAGCATTAGAGGCAGCAATGGCTGGAATTAAAACACAGGAGGTTGTGGCGTTTGCAGGTAAGCTAGGATTAAAGTCAGTATAACCTATAAAGATACAAATTATTTTCAATAAATACACTAATAAAAGTGTGTTTTATAATTTAGTATAGTATTTATTGTTAAATACACTATCTATTATAGTGTCCTAAAACGATATCAATTGAAGGCTCCAATAGCCTCAGGACAACAAAACATTTAACAAATGAACAAATTACTAAAAGACGCAATTGCAGACGCAAAAGCTGTCAGAGAGACTGCTTTAGCTAATGCTAAGTTTGCGCTTCAAGAGGCATTTGCTCCAAAAATTCAATCTATGCTATCTCATAAAATTAAAGAAGAGATGGAAGAGGAAGAAGAAGTAGAAGTGGAAGAGCCAAGCAACGACGAAGAAGCAGCTTTGGAGTCGAGAATGAGAAACAACACTGGTTTGTATGAGGATGATGACATCTTTGGTGACGAAACTGGAGAAGGTGCTGCAGATGTAGCTGGAAATGATCCAGAAGCAGTAGCTGAAGGCGATGAAGATGAAGAATACTCAGACGATCGTGGATTAGAATCAGAACCAGCAGACGATGATCAAATTTCAGACGAAGAGTTAGCTGAATTAATTCGTGAATTAGAAGGTGAAGACGAAACAGAAGTAGAAGCTCCAGCTGAAGAGGAAGAATTAGAAGAGGGTGAAGATGAAGAGTACGAAGAAGCTCCAACATCTGAAGGTCGTAAAAAGAACAAAATGAAGATGATGGAAATGGAAGACGAAGAAATGTCTGACGAAGAGGATGAAGAAGAGGTTAACATAGAAGAAATTATTCGTGCATTACGTGAAGAAGACGAAGAAGGCGCAGAAGACACTAAAGCTGCTGAAGAAACAGAAGAAGAGTTAGAAGAGGCTTACAAAGTTATTAAGTTTTTACGTAGCAAATTACACGAAGTTAATTTACTAAATGCTAAGTTATTATACGTAAATAAGCTAATCAAAAAAGAAGGACTTACTGAGTCTCAAAAAATTAAAATTATTGAAACTTTTGATCGTGCTAAAAACGTAAGAGAAGCAAAGTTAATCTACACAACACTTGCAGAATCTGTAATGAAAAGAATTGCAAAAGTATCAACTACTAAAACTAAAATGGTAGAAGGATTTGCATCTAAAGGCCAAAAGCCAACAACAAAGATTTTAAGTGAAAACAAAATTTATAACAGGTTTACAGAATTAGTTAAGTTTAATCGATAACCAAAAAAACACATAAAAAAAATGAATTTATTCGAAAACATGAATAGCGAAAATCGAGGTGAAGCAACAAAGCCCTTGATATCCAAGTGGTCTCGTACGGGATTACTTGAAGGCTTAGGTTCTAAAAATGAGAAGTCTACTGTGGCTGTCCTTTTGGAAAACCAAGCAAAACAATTAGTAAAAGAAGGTTCTGGTACAACTTCAGGTATAGGTGGATCAGGATTTGAGCAATGGACTGGTGTAGCTTTGCCGTTAGTACGAAGAGTATTTGCGGAAATTGCTGCTAAAGAATTTGTCTCTGTACAACCAATGAACTTACCTTCAGGTCTAGTATTTTACTTAGACTTTAAGTATGGTACCAACAAGAAGCCATTTGGATTTGCTCCAACTGGTCAAAACCAAACTGGTACATTACAAGGTGTTACAAATGGCACTGGTAACCCAACTGACGGTCTTTACGGTGCAGGTACTTTTGGATACTCTGTTAATAGTGTTGTAGGATCTGCAGCCGCATGTGCAACAGCATCAGCTGGTCCATCAGATGTAAACTACGACGGAGCTTACACAGCATCAATATCTACAGCGTTTAAAACATGGGCAGTAGCAACATCAAGCTTAGACTCTAAATTTGATACTTATGCAGTTCGTTCTTTCGTTCCAGTATCTGGATCAACTACACTTTTACCAGGACAATATTTACCAGCATTCACTAGACTTGCAGGAGCTAATCTTGTATTTGTTGTAACAGCATCAATCGCTGGAGCAGTTGGAACAGCAGGAACTAACGTAAGAGTAAGCCACTCTATTAATCCAACAAACGATAACAGAAATGACTTCGAATCAACTGGATTAGATGCTAACAACCGTTCGTTAGATACTAACTTGAACATCCCAGAAATTGAATTGCAAATGCGTTCAATTCCAGTAACTGCTAAGACTCGTAAGTTAAAAGCAAGCTGGACTCCTGAATTTGCTCAAGATTTGAATGCATACCATTCAGTAGATGCTGAAGGTGAATTAACAGCAATGTTGTCTGAGTACGTTTCTATGGAAATTGACTTAGAGATCATGGATATGTTGATTTCAGCTGCTGCTTCTACAGAGTATTGGTCAGCAAAGACTAACATCGTATGGAATGGCTCTAGTTTTGGAGTAGACGCTAACGTAACTGGAAACGCTTATATTCAAGGTACTTGGTTCTCAACTTTAGGAACTAAATTACAAAAAGTATCTAACCAAATTCACGCAAAAACATTACGTGGTGGTGCAAACTTCCTAGTATGTTCTCCAGACGTTTCTACAATCCTAGAATCAATCCCAGGATATGCAGCAGACGGAGACGGAACAAAGTCTAAATATGCAATGGGTGTACAAAAGGTAGGTGCTATGACTAGCCGTTACCAAGTATACAAAAACCCTTACATGCAAGAGAATACAATCTTGATGGGCTTTAAAGGTGCTCAATTCTTGGAAACTGGAGCAGTATATGCACCATACATTCCATTAATGTTGACTCCACTTGTGTACGATCCAAATAACTTTATCCCAAGACGTGGTGTAATGACACGTTATGCAAAAGTTGTTACTCGTCCAGAGTTCTACGGAAAAGTGTACGTAGCAGACTTAAACAATTATTAATAGTAATTGATTTACAAAATAAAGCCTCATAGTAATATGGGGCTTTTTTGTTTTACCAAACTATTTATAGGAAATAAAGTTACTAGTTTATGGAAGGACAGCAAAACCCACAAAAAAAGATCAGTAATCTCGAAAAGAGAAAACCTAAAGGTCAGATTAAATTCAAGATAGAACTTAACGACGAACAGAGAGCAGCAAAGGCTATCATATATGAAACTCCAGTAATCCTGCTTAAAGGAATGGCTGGAAGTGGTAAAACCCTTGTAGCATGTCAGGTAGCACTTGATATGTTTTTTAAAAGAGAAATCGAAAAAATTGTAATAACAAGACCTACAGTAGCTAAAGAAGAGATAGGATTTCTTCCAGGAGACTTAAAAGAAAAGATGGATCCATGGTTAGCTCCAATATATGCTAATCTATATATGCTTTATAATAAGGAAGCAGTAGATAAGATGGTTGCTGAGGGTATTATTGAGATTGTTCCATTTGCATTTATGCGAGGTAGGACTTTTCCAAACGCGTTAGTACTAGTCGATGAATGTCAAAATATTACACACAGCCAAACGGAGATGATGCTAGGTCGTTTAGGTAAAGGAGGAAAGATGATATTTTGCGGAGACCTTGCACAGATTGACTTAAAAAACAAAAAAGACTCTGGCATAAGCTTCTTCTTACGGTTAGAAGAGCATGTAAAGGGAGTTCGAATAATAACACTAAAAACAAACCATAGACACGAAATAGTGGAAAACATACTATCAGTATACTCGGATTATAGAGATTAACAGAATTTAACATATTATTTTGTATAGGACCATACGTGGTCCTTTTTTTGTTGATATTTATAATAAACTATAATTCGATGAATATACCTATTTGGCCTGGATCAAGTTCTTTTGCAAATATATCTGCATCATACTACGGTGGTACAACTACGGTAAGACCAACTGCGTTTGGTTATTATGATAGTGATGCTACCTTTAAAGTTGAATCAGATAAAGTAGCAGACTGGTGTGCTCGTAAATTGGGATATCCAATATTGCAAGTTGAACTACAAGATATTAATTTATTTACTGCACTTGAGGAAGCTGTCACAGAGTTTAGTACTCAAGTGAATATGATGAATGCAAAGGATTACATGATGACTCTAGTTGGAACACCAACTACAAATCAACTATCACAAAGAGTCATAACACCTAACTTAGGAAGAACTGTATCGATAGCCAAGCAGTACGGATCTCTAGTAGGTTCCGGAGGTGATGTAGACTACAAAAGAGGATACATACAGATGTCAGCAAACACAAGTTCATATGATCTAAACGCATTATGGGCAAACGTAAGCGAATCAGGAAATGCTATAGAAATAAATAAAGTATACTATGACTTTACTCCAGCAATTACACGATACTTTGATCCATATGTAGGAACTGGAGCAGGAACACAGCAAATGCTAGATAGCTTTGGATGGGGAGGTTATTCTCCAGGTGTTTCTTTTATGGTAATGCCACTTTACGCTGACATGCTTCGTATGCAAGCTATTGAATTAAACGATACAATTAGAAAATCATCGTATAGCTTTGAGCTAAGAAACAATAAATTAAAACTATTCCCAGCACCATCCAATTCAGGCAAGATGTGGTTTGAGTATGTTGTAGTAGCAGATAGAAATAATCCAATAAAAACACCTACTGGATCTATAAGCGACCTAAGTAATGTACCTTACTCACGAATAATGTTTAGCAATATACGAGATATAGGGGTTCAGTGGATTTACAAATACGCTCTAGCAGCAGCAAAAGAAACTTTAGGTTTAATTCGAGGTAAATATTCAACAATACCAATACCAGGTGCAGATATTACGTTAAATGGAATAGACTTAATATCACAAGGACGTGAAGATAAAGTAGCATTAATTTTAGAACTAAACACATTACTCACATCAATGACAAGACAAGGTCAGATGGAGCAAGAAACAATAATAGCAACATCACTATCAACTCAATTATCAAAAGTACCGCTTTATATATACGTTAAGTAATGGCTTTATTTGGATCATCTCGGGATATTAGCTTTATTCACTCAATGAATAATGAATTTATGAACAACGTAGTTCAGCAAGAGGTGCATTATTTTAAATTAGCATTAGCTGAAACAAAAAGTAAAGACACTGCTAACTTATACGGTGAAGCGTCAGCACAAAAAACATACTATAATCCAGTAAGATTATCGTG
>Ga0181358_1000432_pt1 | contig 18687 bp, 21 predicted proteins | sample Fa13VDMM110SD_FD_130096 | JGI IMG/M metagenome (GOLD analysis project Ga0181358, IMG submission 130096) | Freshwater viral communities from Lake Michigan, USA - Fa13.VD.MM110.S.D | ecosystem: Environmental > Aquatic > Freshwater > Lake | place: USA: Michigan | collected 2013-09-24 | reverse complement strand
TTTCTGATCCCCAATTTCCAATAATAAATGCATCAAAATCTGCATCTCTAAAATCTTGTCTACAATCAGGATAAATAGCATGATCGCCAGCATGAATTCCCATTGCAATAGAACATTCGGTACATTTTTTATCTGCAATTGATAACGCAACTGCTTGAATAATTGAACTAAATATTTTATTACGATTAGGTACTACTGTATCTTTCATATTTTCAGCAGCATAATGTCCTTCAGGTACTTCATCTCCACCTTCTACTAATGATGAATTTAACAATTGTGCTAAACCATCCAATTTAATAATTTGATGTGTAACTTTAGGATATTTAACAGATGTGGTATTTAAAGCTTCACTTAGATTTTTTCTTAAATGTCCTAAATCTTCCCACTCAGAATATTGATTAACATATTTTACTAAATCAGTAGCGCGCTCTAATTCAACTTTATGTTTTTGACCATAGTCAAATGATAGTGCTGTTACTTCATAATCGTTTGCTAATAGATGGAGTAGTAATGTACTACTATCCATTCCACCTGATAAACTCAGGACTGCTTGTTTTTTAGAATGGGAGTTTTTCTGATTCATTAGTAATATTTTTAGTTAATTTATTAAAAGCTAGATTATCAAAATACTTTTTTAGAAATTCTGGTCTATACATTACGATTTTACCAGTATATTTTGGGTTAGCAACTTCTTTGATTAATGTTGGTTGCAATGATGATTTTGCAGCTAGCCAAACATCTTTTCCTAATTGTGGTCCTGCTGCTTTCCCTAGAAAATCATACAGTGATACGAATTCTTCTTGTTTCATAGATTATTTATTTGTTTAAATTGTTCAACATTGTAATTAACTAATTCTATATCAATTTCACTTAATGGCATTTCAAAACATTCATTCATATTTACTGTTGGTTTAACATGTAATCCATATGGATTATATCTTAATCCTTGAATTCCAGCCATTACTGGATTTGAGGTATCAATTGATTCAATATACGAATTAAATTTATGGTATCCAAATTCTTGAGGTATTGAGCATCCAAGAAGATGAATTTTATCATTATTATGAATTAATCCTATATCATATAAATGATTTACTACTTGAATTCTACCTAATGCTTTTCCAATTGTTTTGTTAGAATGAGCACTAACTTCATTATAGTAAGATGCTCCATAACTAAATGCAATCTTTTTATATCCTAAATCTTTATATGTTTGATAACATTCAATTGCCTCAGCAATAGATTTTGCTTGTACAACTGCAATAAATGTAATATGAGGAAATCCATTTTGAATTTCAGACCATTTTTTAGCAGATACAATCGATTGGGTTTTATCTTCCCAATAATCAGGTACAAAAAATTCGTTTGGTTTTAATTTTTCTAACCAATAAAGTAATCTTTCATCAGTGTATGGAACTCCCAATTCATGTAGTGAATTATCCATCATAATATGTCGTCCATTTGCTTTAGATCTCATGAAGAAATTCTTATATTCTTCATGTTTATCCATTAAATGAGGTAAACAATAATCATAATCATTGAATTGCAAACTTTGTTCCAATAAACATAATGGAACCTCATGCGAAATTTTCATAAATTTTATTTTTATTAACTAATTATTTAGGTATTTATTCATAAAAAATAACCTTTATTGCTGAGTTAACCTCTTTACGAGGTCCTAAATCTGTGTTAAATATTGTTTTTATAAAAATTAAAGCTGTATCTCCAATCATTTGGTCATCAAAGAAAAAACTTTGTCTTGGTTCATATGTGTATCTACTTCTAGTTCCTAGTAGTGTTGGAGTATATGGGCAGTCCATGCACATTTTTTTACTTATTTGATATCCAGCAATATTAAATGGAGGATGAATATCTGCAATATTTTGTAATGTATAAGTTATATTTCCTATAGGAATAGGGGAATTAAATTCTCCATTAGAATACCACCCTAAATATGAATACGATCTAGTTTTATATTGAAATGTATCTAATAAAACCCAATAATTTGAATCGAAATTTGATTCAATTAATGGTACTTTATTTATAATATAGTATGGATCTAATTCTGATAGTTTACCAACAATTGTAAAATATTGAGGACCTTTAAATTTAACATACCAATATCCGTTTTGTCCTAGAGAATCATAAGGTAAAGTAAACTGTGCCTTACATCCTCCAGGACAAACTTCATCGGGATATGGAGATTTTTCACAACTAATTAATAGTAAACTTAATATAACTAATAGATATTTCATAATTTTTTATCTTAATAAATATAAGAATATAGATTTTGAAATCCTAATTATCTATCCTTCACAGCTCACGCAATCACTTAAGCGTTGTAAATTATCTCCTCTTAAAACAGATTCAGTTCTTAAATAATATAATGTTTTAATTCCTGAAGCATGTGCTTCTTTATGTACCTGGCTAATCCAGCGTGGAGTATCATTTGGATCGAAACATAAATTCAATGAAATTGCTTGATCAACATATTTTTGACGAATAGCATTTTGGCGAACAATTTCTAATTGGTTGATTTCTTTAAATGTTAAGAATACTTCTTTTTCTTCATCAGTCAAAATATATTCTGGTAAACCCATTACTGAACCTTGATCTTTTAGAATTTGTTCCCAAACACTGTCAATGTTGTATCCTTTTTTCTTAAGTAGTTCTTCTAGAATTTTATTACGTTTAATAAATACTCCTTTTGCTGTTTTTAAATTGTAAACATTTGCAGGGATTGGTTCAATTGAAGGTGAAACACCACCTGAAATATGAGCATTAGAAATAGTTGGAGCAATTGCTAAATGGTGGGTATGTCTTAAACCTGTACCTTTACACCATTCTGGTTCTCCATAAAGTTCTGCTTGTTCACGAGATGCTTTTAATGCTTCTTGTTGAATAAATTCAGATATAATTCTTGTTTGAGCACTTGCTTGAATACCTACAAATGGTAAACCTTTTGATTGTAAATAAGTATGCCATCCTAAAACACCAATTCCAATTGCTCTACCTTTAGTAGCAGAACGAACTGTGTTTTCCATGAATTTAATGTTTTTAGCTCTGTCAATAAATTCTTGTAATGCACCTTCTAGAAACCAACATGTTAGTTCAGGTAATGTCATTCCATTTTCAAATTTATAGTCTTTCCATTCATCCCAACGCGCTAAATTTAATGAAGATAAACAACAAATAAATGAGTGTAATTCATCTGTATAAAGTGAAATTTCACTACAAATATTGGTCATTGAGACTTTTAGATTATTTTTCTTATATGCTTCAGGATTTACATTATTTACATTATCTTCAAACATAATGTATGGTTCGCCTGTTTCTAATCTTGTTTTAAGTATTTCACCCCATAATTTCAATGCTTTAGGATCTCTATTGTCTAAATCAGCCATAAATTTATCATCAATTACTACACATTGGTGTAGATTTAAACATTGACGATTCACATCTCCTTTTGGTCTGCGAATACTCATGAACTCTTCAATATCAGGATGATGTATATTTAAGTTAACAGAGGCTGCTCCTCTGCGAACTGAACCCTGATTAGTGGCTAAAATTGTTGAATCATATATTTTACACCAAGGCACTACTCCTTCACTTACACCGTTGTCTTTAATTGATTTACCGCGTCCTCTAATACGAGATACACCAATACCAACACCACCACCTTGAGATGATAAACGCATTAGTTCTGAATTAGCATCAGCAATTCCTTCAATACTATCACCTACATCAATTCCAAAACATGAAATAGGCATTCCACGTTCTGTACCCATATTTGATAGTACAGGTGATGCTAAGCATAGCCAGTTTTTAACCATTGCTTCGTAAAAGAATGGTTGTAAATCTTTACGTTTTAATCTTCGAGCAGCAAATTTACTTACTCGTTTATATGCATCAAATACATCTTCATCAGGTAATAAATATCCTTTTGAAATCATGCTAGTAGCAATGTCGTCCATCCATTCAGGATAGTTTTTTCCTTTAATCCAATTTGTTGTGTCTACTTGTATACTCATAATTTAATTTTTAAAATCTATCGTCTGCTCCAGGAACGATAATGTGTTTTGGATCTTTTTCTCCAAAATAATTTAATATTTTTTCTTGTGGGATAACTTTAAAATGCACTTCTTTAATAGTAATTTCACCTCCATCTTTAAGAGTTTTCTTAAATAATGTTTCTTGTCTTTCATTCCATTCGTTACTCAATTCGAGTACTTCTGGTTTATCGACTTGCTTACCATTGACATAGATAGTAACTCCAGATCTAATAGATTGTGGTTTTATAGGCATATTTTTAGGGTTTTTGTAAAATTATATTACTATATATTCCTTCAATTTCATATTCACTTCCTTCTTCTGAGAATTTGGGATTTTGTTCACCTTGAATAGATTTATTAAGTATTTTAAAATTATATTTATCAATTAATGTCTTAACAACGTTTTTAGAAAAAGATACATATTCATTTATTATTACTACCCCTTTTGATTTAAGAAGATTATTTATGTTTTTACTTATATTTTCAACATTACTAATAACTCCCATAGGTATAAAAATAACTTTTTTTGGTGGAAGATTTATTGTTTTATTTAAATCAGCTTGTATGTAATTATCCCAAACTTTATTTTCTTTTGAAGAAACTATATCAATAGCGGTAGTTGAATCAGTAGGAAAATTAGTACTTCTCCTATTAGAATATTCATACCCACCAAAATAATACAACTCAGAGTAATTTCCATTTACATATGAATTGATATCACTTTCATTATATTCCTTTAATAAATCAATTAATTTTATCATAGTTATATATTTATAAATCCTCCCAATCTGCTGTTGATTTTGAATAATTAGTTACTCGTCCTGCGAAAAAATCTTGTTGTGTTTTTCCGCTTGTTAAATGTCCAAACCATTCCATTTGTTTAAGTAAACTAGGTTCAATATCGTTATAAATAGCATTATATCCTAGTTCAATCATTTTTTCATTTGCACGAGCTTTAATAAATGCTTTCAATTGGTCTTTATTTAGACCTTCAACATTTCCCATCTCAAATGCTTTATCAATAAAATCAAATTCTAACTGAACTGATAATTGGCATGCTTCAACAATTTGTTCTCTTAATTCTGGGGTGTTTAATTCGGGTTGTTCTTGAAGCCATGTTCTAAATAACCAACATCCTGCTTTCGAATGTAATGATTCATCTCTAACACTCCACTCTACAATTTGACCTGTTCCTTTCATTAAATTACGTAATTGGAAAGACATCAAAATTGCAAATGAAGAAAATAAATTTACACCCTCAGTAAATGCAGAAAATATAGCTAATGAAATTGCTTTTTCTTCCATTGTAGTACCAGGTACTTCAATTAAACGTTCAATTTTGTTTTTAGAGGTTTCATCCTCCATAAACGCAGCAAAATCATCTAAACCTAATTCTTCATTTAAACGAGCATATGCTTCAGCATGGATACTTTCAAAATCAGCAAATACACGAGCCATTGCTTGTATTTCTGGTTTTGGAAACCACATTGATACTTTAGTTGACCAATAATCGTTTACGTGTACTTCGGTTTGAGCAAACGATTTTAAAATATTCCCAATTAGATTTTTTTCAGATTCATTAAGTTTAAGTTTCCAATCATTTAAATCTGACGCTAGTGGGACTTCATCTGCTAGCCAATGTGCTCTATGTTGATTCTTATAGAAATCAAAGGCATCTTGGTATTCAAATGGTTTATAAAATATACGTGGTTCAGTGATCATGTTATGTGTTTAGTTTAAAAAATTGCTGTGCTAAATATTCTCTATCTAAATCATCTACTACTCCATTTGATTTAGAATTTGATTTGTTATTTTTTACCATTTGTTCTTCTTCTTCTTCACTTATTTCATTTAGAATTTCAATATGCCCAGTTGCTGTATTTACATCAGCATTGAATGACATACCATCCATTCCGTATCTATTTTTCATAAAGTGAAAACGTCCTGTTCCATTTACTTTATCTTTCTTTTGTCGTGAAAGTGATAGGGCCACATCAGCAATCATAATTTTATCATATGAACCTGCTGCTTTATCGCCTTCAATAATATTATCTTTTGCACCTGCTCGGTTTACCTGCGAAACACTCCAAATTGGTAATTTAAGTTCTCGAGCTAAGCCTTTAGTGCTAGTATAAATATCATCAATTTCATCTTTACGTTCACGATTTGTTCTTTTTGATGAAAGTAGATCAATATAGTCAATAATAATCAAATCTGGTTTGAAATCTAAATCGATACATTTTTTAATGTGTGATTCAATTGTAGAAATTGATGCTCTACCCATTGGATACTCACGTACAATTAGATTACCTGGTAATTCATTTATTGCTTGTTCTACTTCTGATCTGTGAGTTTTGATTTTATCAACAGGAATATTTGTAAAAAAAGCATCGTATCGTCTTCCTACATAACTTTCACCTAACTCTAATGTATAATGGATAACATTAAAACCTAATTGTACAGCATAAGCCCCCATAGCAATCAAACACCATGATTTTCCACCACCTGGATTTCCGAATATTAAACCTAAATCACCTTCACCTAATCCACCTTGAATCATGTCATTGAATGTTCTCCAAGGAGTTGGAATTGGATTTCTATCATCTTCATTAAATCGAGATTCAATATCTTTATTATATTCATGGCCAATATTTTTGTCTTGACCAGAACGTAAAGCGCTGTCAACTAATGTTCTAATAGAATCATAGTCGCCTGCTTTAAGTAAATCAACTGAATTTAAAAGCGCTCGTTTTAATTGTTGGTTTTTACAAAAATTAGTAAATTCTTCTTCAACATAAGATAAATCTGATTCATCTGAAGAACGATATGCTTCTTTTAATTGTTCTTTAATTGATAATTGTAGAACCTCATTGTCTACTCGTTTTAATTCTACTTTTAAAACATCCATTGTTGGAGGGCAATGGTATTTTGTATAGTATTTAATTACCTCATTTACAACCCATTTATGGGCTGTATTACTAAAATATTCATCCGTAATGATATCACTAACATTTTGGAGAAATGGTTTATCAGTTAGTAAGGCTGATATTACCTTAGTTTGGAATGAAATTCCATAACTCTCTAGACTTTGTAATGTCATAACTTTTATTTTTTAGTTCTATTATATTTATCTATTGTACTCCAATTTTCTTTAACCCAATAATCTACGTTTGTTAAAACATTTCCTAATCCATCTTTATGATAGAATCTTAAAAATGTTTCTGCATCTAATTCATATGGAGATTCTTTAACTTGATCTAATATATAATTTTTTTCTTGATCATCCAACATAGGATTACTTAAATCCATAATTTTGTGAGCTTTTTTTAGATTTTCAAAATCCTCCAATACTTTACAATATATAATATGATCTTTAAATCGTTGAGCACAAATACTATATATGTCATCTAAAGTAATAATTCCATCTCCTAGCATTTCAGGAAATAATTTTGGTAGTTTACCTTTTCCTAAACCCTTTACTCCACCAACTTTATCTGAAGTGTCTTTCATTAATGTTTTATATGTAAGAAAATTATGAGGATGCACTCCATATTTTTCTTTAACATACTTTGGTGTTATAAATTCTTTTTCGACTGATCTATAGATTGTTATGTTTTCGTCTACTAATTGAACAAAATCATTATCAGCTGAGATGAGATATACTCTATTTTTATCATTTTTGGTAAGTTCTTTACTTAAAAATGCAATGATATCATCAGCTTCAACACCATCTAGTGATAAAAGATTAATAGGTAAACATTGTAAATAATGAATCAAATGAATTATTTGATCTGTTTTAGCTTCATTTTCTTGATCTAAATCTGTAAATGATTTTTTATTAACTCGATTAACATTTCTTCCTGATTTGTATTCAGGTAGTAAGTTCTTCCTGTTTATGGAAGAACCTACCCCATCGAATACAACGTATACGGATGTTGGTTTTAATTGTTTAACCAATGAACCTAACGAGCGTAAAAATCCACCTAAACCCCCGATGTGTGTTCCTTCAGAGTTTATATAATTAAGTACTGCAAAGTTTCTCAAAAATAGATTTAAACCATCTATAATTAAAATTCTTTCACCATACTCTTCTAGAGTAGGTTGTTCCTCTTCCTTAATACCATCAAGGAGTTTAAGTAAATCTTTACTATTCATAACTTATTAATCTTCGGATTCTACGATGTCAGAAATATCTTCCTTTTCATTCCATTCACTGTTATCTTCAACAGTTTTATAATTACCTTCTCCTAATATACTAGCCCATTCATGTGAATGTTCTTTTTTATATTTAGTAACTTCTTTAGGGTCGTCAGGTATAAAACCATGGATTGTACTAATAACAGTATTTTTAGTAGTAATTCCGTTTACGTGATTTTTATCACAAGCAACTTTAGTTCTTAAAGCAAATTCTACGTCTTTACCATCTTTCTGTGCTTTAATCTTTGATGTTCCACTATTAGTAACATTACCAAAAGTTAAACACAATGAAGCATCATAATAGAATGTATTACCACCTTTATTAGTCATTCTCGGTTGTGAGAATATATTTTCAGCTGGTGCTACTCCCGTTTTATTAATGATTAAGAATGTATTAGTATATTTACTTTCCTCTTTACGAGATAAAATGATTCGTTGATTGATAAAATTACCGAATTGAGTTGCAATTGCTCCTGCATTCCACATTGGGTTATTTTTACCTTGCTCAATACTCATTCTACATGCAATTGAACCTACTGAATCCCATAGAAATAATAAGTCGTATGGTAAATTACCTTTGTCTTGTTCATTTAGAAGATCAATTATAAAATCAGCTACGTCTTCAATTGATGATAACTTACCTCTATCTTTGTAAATGAAAAAACCATCATAATCTATCACATTTTCATCTTTATCTAGCACCTCATTCATTTCGAAACCCATTGTTCGCCAATGCTCCCAACTATGTTTCATTTCAGTGATAATAAGAATAGGTAATATACCCATTTTTTGTGCAGATACTGCGGCTTCAATAGACGTGGTGGTTTTTCCAGTGTTACTACCACCACGTACTATATTGATGTGACCCATTGCTATTCCAGGAATCGACAGTGCATTTTGCATTGCAGGTGAAAATGGAATCCATTTTTGTTCTTTAAATTTTACATTTCCTCCTAATGATTTTTTCTCCTTAAATTTATTTAAATCGAATTTAGACTTAAGCTCTTTAGAGACTGCTTCCATTAGTGAGTCTTCCTCACTGTTTTTCTTGGCCATAACTTTTTATTTAATTATTCTTCTTCTTCGAATAATGCATCGAATTTATCTGCTTTTGATTTCTTAACGGGAGTTTTAATCTCGTAGTTGCCTGATTTAGCTGGTTTTTCGTCTTCCCAAGGTAAATCATTTTTTGCTTCTTCCGTTATTTCTTCTTCAATTTCATCAATAACTTCATCATTTTCATCTTCAGGGTTAAGATAATTTTGAAGTGTTTCTTTCATTTTATCAAAAGTCATCTTATATACACTTTGTACCTCTAGGATATCTGGTTGTTCTTCCAACCATGCTTCAATATCAAGTTTACTAGTACTTAGTGGAGTTGTTTTAGGTTTAATACGGATTGATGATTTTAATCCTTGACGACCACCAACATCACCTGGAATTGCTTCAACTGTAAAGTCGCGACCTTCATTAATGTCTGTGTAATCACCATAATCTTCATCATCAGCGATACCTAATAATTGCATGTAAATTTCTTTACCAAATTCCCAAAGGCGAACACCTTTGTCTTCTTCTCCACGTACAATTACTGGAGCAAATATACGCATTTTTGGTTCTAATTTTTTAGATAGTTTCCAATTTTCTTTGTCGCCTGTTTGGGCAAGTTGTTTTGTAAATTCTACAATTGGATCTTTTTCGCCCCAATTAGTAAGGGCATACAATGGAAATTTAGAAAATCCATAGTGTACAAAAACTTCCTTGAACGGATTATTTTTGTTTAATTTAGAAGGCACAATTCGAATTTGATATTTACCTTCTTGTTTTGGTTTCCATAGATACTTTGCGTAATCTACTTTTTCTTTTTTCTGCCCGGATGTCTGTAAGGCACTCAGTTTGTTTTTGATTGATTTTAAATCCATCGTTATTTGGTTTTTATGGTTACTATTTAATATACTACTTTTTTTTATATAGGCCAAATTTAGCTATTAAAGCTCTTAGAATGCCTTTCTATTTGTAGTGTTGTTTTCAGTATGGTTAGACCAATATATTTGAACTTTATTTTTAAAAAGAGCTCGCCTAGTTTAGGCGAGCTTTCTTTAAAGAACTATTTATTTATTTTTTAGAATTGATTTGAGTAAACTGATCAATAAAATCTTCAATATCTTCTCCTAATATTGCACCAGGAAGATTTCCTACTAATTTTATAGAACGATAATTATCACCCTCAGTAAAAACAATAAAGTCACTTCCAGTTTTAGGATTACGTACTATCCATGCTTCTTCTGAAAATACTTCGAATCCTTTATTTTCTAATGAATTTTCTAAATTTTCATTAAGAGTTTTTTTAATTTCTTCTCTGATAAGTTGTTTTAATTCTAATCTTTTCATTTTAATTTATTTATTTTTATTATAAATATGTGAACTATTTGGAAAGTGTAGATACTGCAACTAATATCTCAATATTGCCATTTTTTAATATTCTGCTAAAACTAAAACTTCTAATAGGATTCCTAGCTTGATTCATAGCTTGCTGTAAAGCAGCGGCTTGTGTTTCACCTACTGCTCTATATATTTTAACTTCTTTAACATTTTTAACTATATTTAAAGGCATAGTTCCAGTAATTGCTTTAAAACCTTCGTCTTTAATTAATTTTTTAAATTTTTCAAAACTAATATCGTTATCTACTTGTTTTTCAGTTTTAACTACGTCTTTAATTTGATCTTTTTGTTCTTGACTAAACGCACTATTATTCAATAATGAAGTTAAAATAGTAGCTGTAATTAGTCCTTTTTTAATGTAACTTTTTACTTTATCCATAACACTTGAAAAATCTATAGCTTCATCTAATGATAAAATATCATCCAATATATCTTGTTCTTTTGAAGATAATTGAACTTCTTTTAATAAATCAACTAATTTAATCATAAATTTATAAATAGTGTTTAATTATTAATATACTTTATTAAATCTGTTAAGTTATTAAGAAGAGTATATCGTTTATATGTGGAATCTTTTTTTGATGTAAAAACATTAGGATTTATCATAGATAATCTATTTTTAGGTTTATTTAATAAAATAAATTTATCTTTCCCTTCATAGCTCATAGCAGCACTATATCCTTTATCATTAGATTCAATATCAAATTCCTGTGAATCAAAATAGTTTTCATCTTTAAATGGGTTAAAAGTTGTTAATTTTTTTCCAGAAAATGTAGTTCCAGATTCAAATTTATATCCTTTACTATCTAAAAATCGGGAAAGAATTTCCCAATCTTCAGGAGAATCCACTAATATAGCCCATTGTTTTTTGTCTAAATCTATTTCTTTTAATAAATCAACTAATTTAATCATAAATCTACAATCTTGTATATCTTTGTATTAAGTTGTTTTACTTCTCCATGTTGAGTTAACAAAATACAATTTTTATATTCTAACCAATTTATTTTAAAAAAGGGATCAGTCACACCACCATTTAATCTTTTAATTAAATCGTTTAGAGCATTTATTGTATATAATGTGTTTGATTCTTTTTTACGGTGTACTAATATTGTATTGTCTGGAATACCGTTAATATTTCCTTGTTCTACATTATATGTAACAACATATTCATTTGTACTCTTAATAAACAAGATAAACATCTTTTTATACATAATTTCATATGTAGAAGACAAATCAGAAATCAATTCATCTAGGTGATCTTGCTGAGTAAATGTAGCAAATAATCTATTGTTCATAGGGTCACTTTCAGTTGTAAAATCATACTGATTATAAATATCAACTGAGGGTTCAAACGCAAGTAATTCCATAACTAATTTTATATTGTTGACATTGTTCCATAGTTAGAACCTTTTGTCATTTTAGTTTTTAAATTGTATTTTTTAAATACTTGATTAATTTGTTCTAATATATTATCTTCTTCATTATAGTCAATTAAAATTGCGTCATAGGTATATAATACAATTTTAGTTAGTTTACTTTTTAATATTTTAATAATATCCCACAATATAAGAACATTTGTTGACGTTTCCAAGTTTTGAAGCGTATAGTTAAAAAGTTTTTGTGGGTTTAATTCTTTTATTTCCTTAGTTAATTTATGATCTGAAATTGGGCATTCTATGAATCCATTTAATTGAAATATTTCCCATAGTTTATCCACGTGTTTTTGAATTAATTGAAAATAAGATATATGTTGGTATTCCTTATATATTCCTCCATATAATTGTCTGAACATTAATATTTTTGCTTCATCTATTTCAATGTTTGCTTCTCTAGCAAAATATTGATATGGTGTTTCATCTTTAAAATTATATCCTACTAATTGAGCCGCTAATGTAGGATGATAAGCACTAATATCTATTTCAATAAAATAATCATTTTCAGGGATAAATGCTTCTCTACAACCATCTTCTTTCTTTAAAGCTGCAAAATTAATACCATTAAAGCTATTGGAAGGCCGTCCGGTTGTAGTATGTAAGTTATATTGGGTGTGTATTGTGTTATCATATATAGAAAACGTGTCATTATTTGGTTCAAAGAATTTGTTAAATACATCAGGATTGATTTTAATGCCATTTCTTTCAATTGAAAAAAACACGCTTGTTAATTTATTGTAAAATTTTACATTATGAGGTTTAACACAATATTGTTTTACTTTATCGAATACTAATTCACATTTTTCATAATGTTTAACTGCAGGTATAATAGTGTTTATTATTCCTTTATCTCCATGTCTTTGATAGAAAAAATCATGTGCTGATGTATTTGGTTCAGTATATTCAGGTACACCAAATGAAATATCTACGATGTTTCTAAGTGGAAAAAAATATATAAATGATTTTCTATCGCGTACATAAATTTCTTCATAAGAAGCAAGTAAATTGTTTATAGGCGTTTTATTCAACGATAATGTTTCGGAATGATCAAGACATACAATATACCCTTTATCGTTGTTTAATGGCTTAATATATAATAAAGATACACGATTTAATGAAGGGTGTATATTGTCATTAAAGTATATAGGCTCTATAAATACTTTATCATAACCTTTGTAAAATAATTCCGCTAACTGTTCGTTAGTTTCTACTACATAAAACATAACCTTTTTATTTATCTTAAATATAAAAAAAATTTTTAAGAAATCCTAGTTTTAAAAAAGAGAAAACACCCTAGGTAGCGACTCCGTGGGGTGTTTTCATAGCCGAAGCTATAGACGGTCCTAAGTCCGTATATTTTAACCTAAATCAACATACGTTGTTCCAGGTATGAATTTTTTATTGGTATGTAGTTTAAGTAAATCAACAATTGATTTTGAAAATGTTTTTTGGAAATGTGGGGCATCATAGAATTTCCAATCTCCTCCCCATTCCCATCCATATCGTTTAAATATAGCTACTATTTCTTGCCAATCTGCTAATCTATCTTGATCGAAATCGGTTTTTACATCCCAACTTGCTGTTTCGAATGTTCCGTTTCCATCTTTATCTACTAACAAAACAATATCAATTGCTAATCCGTAGTTGTGATATGATTTTCCTCCTCTTGCTTTTGTTACTTGAGGACGAGCATTAAATAGAGCATCTTGCTCTGCAAATGTTCTTAATGTATGAGTAAATCTACAAATTGCTTTTCCTGTTAAAACTGTCTTAATTTCTTGATAAATTAATCCTGCTTCTTCTCTTAATTTAGGATGCAATAATTTTATTCTATCGATGGTTGGTTTGTCGTCTGTCATTATTTATAATATTTTGTAAAGTCGTTTCTTAAATATTCTGAGAGCATTGGTAGTTTTTGTTGTTTACTTGTTAGTTCAGTTATGTTTTTATTTGTTATAAATACTTGAGATTTATCTCCTGTTAATTTCCAGGGTAAATTAAATGGTTGATGTAATTGATATAGAATAGTTGAATCTTTATTTATTAATTTATCATACGTATCTTTATTGATTTCAAGATAAACAATTTCATTAGTTTTTTTACAGAAATATCTTCTGTATTCTCCTATTTGATAGTCATCTGTAGTTGGAATATTTGGAGAATAAGTTGGAACAAATCGTACTTGAGATAAATCTATCTTTTTTAGAGATGCATAATTTGTTAATTCTGGTTGGCTTTCATCTGAAGTTATAATATTGTATACAATAGTAGGAGTATTTGCTATAGAAGAATCAGTAAGTCTAATTGGAAAGAGTTCAGTAAATGGAGTATCTTGAGGAGTTTTACCTGTAAAGAATTGACCTTTAGATGTTTTCCAATAATATCCTTTATATGAAATTGATTGATCTTGAAATGAATTAGAATATTCCCCCCCGTTAGTATATAGATCAGTAGTTATTTGAGATTTAGGATAGTAAGACATCTTATTTTAAATATTCAGGTTTAATCTTATATGCATATACTTTAAATAGCATGTTGCTAGATTTATAAACAAATTTTGATCCATAGTTAGTTTTAGCAGAAGTTGTCCAACCTGAATTTGCAGAAGCATTCTTTACTCCTGCACCATTTATTCCCGCTTTAAATATCTCTCCTGTATATATTTGAGAGTGCATATTATGATCTGGTGAGAATCCAGGGGCATAATAGTTTAATATGTCGCCATAATTCCATTTAACATTTGCAAATGAAAGTTGTTTTAATTTAGATGCAGGATATGTTCCTAGATAGTATTCATCATATATACCTAAATTTTTAATTTTAGCTCTATGATCATCTGAGTTAGCATTGCCTGCACTTTGATATGAAAAACTAACAGGGGATGGACTTGTAGTTGGGTTGGTTCTAAATTTATCTATGAATTCTTTTAATTTATATGCTATATTATAAGTATATCCAGCACAATATCCTGCAACTTCTCCAAGACCTTTAGGGGTTACTAATTTATCAAAAACAAAATTAGATTGCATCAAAACTGCTAGTTTTAATATCGGAGTTGAAGATTTATCATACTCATCAAAACCATATGAAAATGCTTGTTCAACAGCTCTGACTGTTGGGGAAGTAGAAGTAGTATTTTTATTAACATTAGATACTTTATTATAAACTTCTTTTCCTTTAGAAATTACAATAGATTCTAATTTTGTATTCCATTTATTATTTTCAATTCTATGTGTAACATTTTTAATTAAAAATTCTACATTATCGGGGTAGTTAGCAGGTAAAAATTTAGTATCAATAAAAAATTTACTATATATTTTCATTCCTGATAAGCCATCCATTGTTAATGATAAATTAAATGGGATAAATCCTGTAGATGGTGTAAAATTATTAGGAGTAGAAGAATTATTTTTAGCCGCTGATTGATTAAGACTAGCTTGTCTAAATTGTTGTTTGTAAGTTAATAAATTTGTTAGTACATCTTTATATACTTCAACATCTGTTAATTTTCCTTGACTTAAGTTTCTTAAAAAACTAAAGTAATTAGATAATGTTTTAGCATATTTACCTAATACGGCATTATATTCAGCATTTGCCACAGATTGAGCAGATGCTATTTTTCTAGATTCTTCAATACCTTGAAAAGTTCCAAATGCTGCATCTAAATTGAGTGGGGGAGTTTCTGTTCCTTGGGTTAAGGTTTCCTTAAAACGATCTTTTAATCCAGCATTGAATTTAGAAAAAGCAGTAGAATTTTCTCCAACAACCTCACTATTAGCTGTAGCTCCTACTGTTAACATAGTAGATAATTCAGGTGATATTTCAGTAGTAAAAGAAAAATCTTTTATAAATGATGCACTCCCATTCCCATCAACTATTCTGTATCCATATAAATCAAAATCAGCATATTTTGATGGAATATTATATCCTATGCCGTTTAATGTATTTATTACTTCATCAAGGTATGGAAGTGGATTTGCATCTCTAATTATTATAGTATTTGTATTTTCGTTAATTGTTGCTTCTAATTTTGATATTCCCCCTAAAGCACTATTTATGTTAGATAATATATTATTTAAAAAATCAATTAAAACTACTTTATTAGTTGATGCTTCTTTTAATTCATCTAATTTAGTTAAAATCCAAGACATACTAACATATATATTCATAATTTGACCATATGTAGTATCCAAATGTGGGAATAATGGACTGTCAAATATTTCTCCATTATCTCTAGAAATATTACTATTATCAACTGTTCTATTAACCACACATATTGATGGATCTATACTAGTTTGAAAATCAGACTCAATATACATCAAATTAGATTCAATATTATAATCAAATTTTAATATTGGAATTGAACCGTTTTTTATTTTGTACATTATTTCTTCCTCAATAAATTGAAGAAGAGCACCTAACCTAACATACCAAATTTCTTGTGTAGACTTATCACTATTATCAAAATTTAATTTAAATGAATCCATGATTATAACTTATATATTTTAATCGTTATTTTTTCTAGAGTTATCAACACCTCCTAGGCTATTATCTGCTTTCTTTAATGATTCTTTATTTTTGTCAACAATATATCCTGGAGTGGACATCGTTCCTGATTTTAGTCTATAAAAATATTGACCTATGCTATTTTGATTGGCGTATGAATCTATTATTTCACTAGGAGATGGTTCATCTGTGTTAGTACTAACAACAGGAGGTGAATTTACTCCATTTACTAAAACATTTATTTTAAATGATTCAACAACATCTCCAATACTTACTAAATCTAATGTAATATCATAACTACCATCAGGTAAAAAAGACCAATGAAAATTACAAACTTTAGCAAACATTGCATCATAATTTCCTTGAGATATAAGTCTTTGTTTTTGAATTAAATCTAAAAAATCACCATATGTTAATATAGGATTTGAATATGGACCTTCTTTTTTTGGTGAGAGAAATTTATTTGCTAAACTATTATTTATTTGAGCATTTTTTTGCAATTCTCCTTTATTATCATAATACATTGAATGTCCCCATTCAAGTAGTACATTAAAGCCTAATCTTAAATATAAAATATCTATAATATCAAATTGTGTTTTATTATGTGCTTTAATTTTTACAGTTGCTCTACGAATTGATCCTCTATTTTCATGCTTAATTTCAGCTGATTGAATACCCATCATTGGGCGTAGACCAAATTCGGTTCCGCCTATACCGTAGGCATTATTATTTCCTAATAAATCACCATTAGTTGCAATTCCGGATCTTTGATTTTGTGGATTTTGATTTGTTCCATTAAATAAAACAAATTGTTCAGCTAAACTTGATCCTTTATTTACTATACCTCGAAGTGATTCATCTTGAAGAATTTTATTATTTTCGATATCAACAGATGAAACTAATTTTACCCATGAAGTATTAGCATTTAAATATACTATTTCTTCAGGACTTCTGTTTTTTATATATCCTGAGCCATACACTTTTTGGCGTTGTTTTACTTGTTTGATGATTTCTTCAGGAAAACCTTCACCTATTATATTCATAACTTATAGATTATTTAAAACTTTAAAAGCATTTATTACATCAACATAATTTCCAGGAATACGAATTTGGTTACCTTCAGGAATAACTAATGAATTTTGAGGAAAATCAGCAGGTAATGAAGTACCAGCTACTGCTGTATTAGCAATAGAAATAATCCACCATAATGATTGATCTCCATAATATTGTTGAGCTAATGTATCAAATCTATCTCCCTGTACCGTATAAACATATTCATCCTGGTCTGAGGTAGGTACTTCAGGATATTTAGTTGTTTGATAAACTGGTTTTTTATCAATGATTATAGTAGGTATGGATTGATAACGATTCATTTATTAATTTATTGATGTATCATAGTTATTATTTCCATTGGTAGCTAGAGCTATAAATTTTTCTTTAGTACCAAAATTTGGATTTCCAGCTAATTTAGGAACAAATTCATGAATTGGTATAAAATTAAATCCTGTAACTTTAATCAAATGAGGAAGTTCTTTAACTGATGAATCGAATCCACCTTTTTCATTAATTCCTATTTCCCAAGTTGCATTATCCTCATTCATTTCATAAGAAAGTCCTGTTATAATACCTGGTTGTTGATATAAATATCCACCTATTGTTAATCTAACTATGTTTCCAGTCATATATCCATTTCCACTATAATTAGGAGCACAGATTGAAGCTAAATAATTCAATTTTTTATACATTGGAATTAATTCAGCTTTTGATTGTGCAACTACAGTCCAAGATAATGAAACTTTTCTGTCAAATCCCTTGTAAGTATAGAATTTTTCACCTCTTCCAATATATTGAGTTGGATCCCAGTCTGAGGTATATTGATCTGAAATTTGGTTTAGGAAGGCTCTAAAATGAATATTTTTAACATTACTAGTTTTTGTATCTATTACACTAATAGCAAATTTAACTAAATCATTTGTGTTAGGTTCTTCATCAAAATTAGCTTTTCCATTTAATCCGCTACTAGTATAAATTTTTTTATGATTAATTTTATCATATGAATT
>Ga0181358_1000428_pt1 | contig 18784 bp, 22 predicted proteins | sample Fa13VDMM110SD_FD_130096 | JGI IMG/M metagenome (GOLD analysis project Ga0181358, IMG submission 130096) | Freshwater viral communities from Lake Michigan, USA - Fa13.VD.MM110.S.D | ecosystem: Environmental > Aquatic > Freshwater > Lake | place: USA: Michigan | collected 2013-09-24 | reverse complement strand
TACAACTCAATCAAAAGCAAAACATGCCAGAACAAAAAAGCATTTAGAGTATTTAGAACTTAATAAAATATAAGTATAATATAACTGACATGGACCATATAAACTCAATCCAAATATATTTAAACAGTCGTTATGCAACAGAGGTAGTAAATGATAATATAGCAAATTGTATTTATTATTTACCTGTGATTGAAATACCAGATGGTCATCACATTTATTTATCTCTCCAAAACGCAACAATACCTTATAGTTTTTATAGTATTACTAGTTTTGATAATACCTTCATATTTGGTCTTGTAGGTGATCCTCCAACAACTTATTACGTGCAGCCAGGTAATTATAATATGACACAATTAATAGATGTGATTCAGCTAGCAATGGGGTCATCATATACAATCACATATAGTAGCATCACAAGTAAGATTTTGATAACACATGCAAGTGCCAACTTTACAATTTATGCATCAACAATAAACCATGTTTTAGGATTTAGCAAAACTACAAATACAACAAGTGCAGCAAATCTTTTGTATGGAAGAGATTGTGTGAACTTAAATCAAATCCGTGCATTGAATATTGAAATTAATTTCCCTACATATAATGTAAACATAGCACAACCATATAATCAAAATATTTTAGCAACAATTCCAGTTTATGTTGCCCCATTTTCAATTATTACTTATCAGAATCCGAATAACTTTAGAACAAATTTGTATGTCAATAAACTAGACCAAATACAGATACGTATTTTAGATAATGAAAGTAGGCTAGTCGACATGAACGGGATACAATACCAAATGTCTTTACAATTAGATTGTGTAAAATTTACTGAATAAAATATTTTATTATTATCATATATTATAAATGATTGGTTACAAAACACCTTTAGGTAAAGCTATGATGGGACATAAAATGCCACTAGGTAAAAGTATGATAGGACAAAAAATGCCTTTATTAATGAGACCTACCGCAAGAGCTGTTGAGGAGGCTTTAACAAGAAAAGTAAGTGGTGGTTTAGAAAGAAAAGTTTTAAAAAGATAAAGCCTATTCTTTTAGCAAAAATAAATGATTTAATTGTAATAAATGATTTATTTTTTATCTGACGTAATATTATATAATGATTCCTGCTAATCTCAAATTTCAATCCAAGGTTGAATCAGCCCCTGCCCGTCGTTATTTAACTCAAATCCAACCTCAAGGAGGAACGGGAACATATAACCCCGGTGATACCATTACCATTAACATCCCCACCAGAGCCAATACTGCTCTCATCCCCTCTGAGTCATACTTAAGAGGAAACTTTAACTTGATTGCTTCTGGTGCTTCTACTAGTTCTTGTTTAGAGTCTTGCGGTTGGCATCAATTTATCCAAAGAATCCGTGTATTCCACGGCTCCAATTTACTTGAGGATATTGATAACTATGGTCAACTTGCCAAGATCCTTTATGATTACCAAGCACCCGAAGATGCCGTCAAGGGTCGCTTTGCTATCACCTCTGGCACCAATGAGGAATATTCAGGTGTAGGTGTTGCTGCTGCTGCTTTAGCAAATGTCCGCTCTGTTAACAGAGGCAAAGCAACTGGTGCTCTTGCTGCTGCCACTACCACTTTCCCCTTTGCCATCAACTTGGTTTCCCTTGTTGGTGCTTTAGCAGGTGAGAAATACTTGCCTTTGTGGGAGATGACTGCTGCTCCCCTCCGTGTTGAGATAGTTTTACAATCATCCCTTATCCGCTCAATGATGGTTGAAGGTGGTAGTGGTCTTAACTTTACCGCCACAGCGATCAATTATGCTGGGGAATTCTTAGAGCTTCCTGATAGTGCTATTTCTGCCATTAAGGCTGGATCTTCCAGCCCAATGCAAATGGTTCTCCCTTCTTACCGCTCATATACTAACAGTGCGGCTGTTCCTGCCACCACTGCTACACAGGTGTCGTTTCCTATCCCTGCTAAGTTCAGTTCCCTTAAGAACATCTTTGTTGCTTCAAGAACCACTGCTGGTTTAGCTGCGCAATATCCTTCGTCCCACTGTGCTTTCGGTGTAGGAAGTAGTAACTCCATCGGATACCAGTTCAGAGTTGGCAGTGAAGTTTTGCCTTCTACTCAACCAACATCTTTCCCTGAAATCTACAATGAGGCTGTTAAATGCTTTGGCTCCCTTGCTGATTTACAAGTTCAACCATCAATTGATAATACTGCTTTCACACTCAATGCTCCCAACACTGTTGCTGGTTTGGTAGAGGCATCCACTGAGGATTCAGGTTCTTTCTTGATAGGCATTGACATGGAGATTTATCAAAATGCTGATAAGGCATCCATATTTGCTGGAACTAACACCAACACATCTGATATATTCAGCATCATCAACTATTACAGTTCTGGTGCCATCACTGTCCTACAAACTGCCTTTGCTTGTTATGACCAAGTGCTAGTCTATGAGAACGGTGTCTGCTATGCCAGATATTAAAATCTGAGAAGACTTTATACTGCAAAAAGTCAGTTTTTAACACATAAGAAATCGAAATAAACATTTATAATAATAATATAGTGTTATTATAAATGAACCAAGAGGTAGCACGATTATGGTTAAATTCACCATCTCTAACAACATCTCAAGGAGTAACAGGAATAAGAAGCTCAAACAATAAAGAACTTACATTTAACATTGATATGCGCATCGTTTTAGGCGAAACATTATGGGAGAAGTATAAATATTTTAAAATGTATTTTACAGATCCCGTTCCAACAATATCTGGATTGAGCGTCGTAACAATATTCCAAAGAGGACTTAATTTGATACAATCATCTTACATGGGAAAACCACCTGGGTTTGATACGGCAATTTCTATAAACAATTCTTTATTTTACACACAAACAAACAATTTTATACAAATACAATGTAATGAACAGTATAACAATCTTAACACATTTGTAATGATAAAACCAGACACAAATAATATTCAATTGACGCTGACTTTAATTGATGAAATTGCAAGTGCAACTGCCCAAACATTAAGACCCTTTTTTTTAACGTTTGTCCCGTATGATGACAAAATCATTTATAAAAACCCATACAACTATTTGTTCCAAAATGAGCAGGTTAATTTTACATTAAGCACAATAGCATTGGTTAGAAACGGCACAAATATAAATGGGACACTGAATAACAATAGAACAATTTTTACATTTATCAATGTAAATATGCGAAACATTATAGGAACATTATGGAGTAAATATGACAAGTTCAATCTGATATTATTAAATTGGGGATTAACAAACACAGGTACATCATTTACATCTCAAACGCAACGAATGTTTTTTGTAATGGAAGGATTACAGATGATAAACACATTGGCGGTTACAACAGTATTTAAACAAGGATTTGCATTTTCTCCATTAATAAACTACCAATCATCTAATATTATAGATGGAAACTATTTTGATTATCCAGGAGGAATTATAGGCACATTTAGAAGACCTGAAAGTGAAACCACAACCTTATCTTTTGAGATTTTTACGGCAGCGGGAGCATTGCAAAGTGCAACACCAATTGGTAACTCAATATTAACATTTTCTGTGGTCGGTGTCAAATAATAAAATATAATCTAATGATAATATAAATGTTATCAGACAGTGCTTCATTAATATTATCATCTGCTTCTACAACAAACCCGCCTACAATAAATGCGCAAAAAACACTTGCTACATTTAACAATATAGACTTAAAAAATGTGATGGGTGAAATGTGGGATAAATATGATACCTTTTGCATGAAAGTTGTAAGGCTTTTTAATAGCAGACAAACTATTGTTGTAACAACTGGTGAAAATACGGTAATTAGTTACAATATGCGAGGTTTAAGTTGGACAAATGTAATTTATGAAACAACGAATTCTTCTTTAAACACACAGTGGGTGCCAATTGCAGGTGGTAGGATTACTACCAGTTTAGGTGTTACAAACATTTCTAATACTGGACAAAGTTATAACTTTAAAAAAGGTGAACGCATAGTAAATTTAGAGATCGCAATAAATATAAATGGAGACACGGAAATAGGAGATATTGCGGCAGGAAATACTTACAGTGATTTTTCGCTGCAGGTGATTTTTGAACCTGTTATACCTGGTAAAATGAATGAGTGTGCGTTTTTTGGATTTAATAGTGGTCCTAAATTCACAAATATAAATCGTGTTATAAGTAATAATAAAACACAATATTACTATCCCTCATTTGATATTAGAAACTTATGTAAGGATTTCTGGGATAAGCATGAAGATTACGAAATACAAATGGTTCAATTTCTAATTGGAACAATTGGAACAATTTCAGGTAACGATAGAATAACTCCAATACAATTAAATGGACTTAATTTTGTAAATAATGGAACAAAACAAAGCAACAATACAAGTGGCTTAAATTTATCAATAGAAAACGCAATATTGGGTTCGATAGTAACGCCTGCTAACACCACTTTTACTAATGCTGTGGGACAATATGATTATACGCCTGCACCAATCCAATTTTTAAAAACAGAAGATAATGTTCCATTAACCATTACATTTAAAAATTCCGAAAATACGGATTTCGCCGCCTTCGGAACAATTGGTGCTAGTAATCCGAGAATACAAATTGGATTTTTTATAAAACCGATTTACCAAGTGGAGAAGGCAACGCTTTGTATAAACCCATTTGGATTGACTACAACCGAAACCAATTTGGGTGTTCGCGATACCAACTTTTTTACATTTACAATAAAAAATATTGACATGCGTCAGGTGTGTCGGTCAATGTGGTTGAAATATGATAAGTTCAATATTTTTCTCACGTCATACACTGTTAGCGTTGGAGGATCGGAAGGCAATAATAATGCTGTTCAATTACAGATGGAAGGATTTGATTTTATAAATCAAACATCATTATTATCAACTACCGATACACTTAAACAAAAGCAAGTTGCAACACTTGGAGTGATATATAACGTATTTGACGCAAGCACACCATTTTCTCTTTCGTCGGGGAGTTGCCTGGTTACATCTTTTCATAAAACAAAAGATTTTGTGGATTTAAAACTAACAGCAACTCAATTAGTGACAGTAGGAACCTATACTCCTTTAAAGGGGATTTATACATTCACAATTGTTGGGGTTCCAAAAGATGAGGATGAATCACAACAATTAACACAGAACCGGATTCGTTAAACGAATATATCTGAGTCCTTAATGTTGCCGATGTCGTGAGCGTGGTAGGCATCTATAGCAGCAGCAATTCCAATCTGCTTTGGGTCACCCTTAATTAAAGCGGGAATGATTGTTCTTACATGTGGGTTAGGAAGCGTTTTAAGATTCTTGGAACCAGCAGAGGCAAGCGAAACGATGTCACCAGCAGACCTGTATATATTTTGATTGCCTTTAACTTTTTGCCCGATGGTTTGACCAGGATCCAGAGCAAATACTTTGTCCGACTTCTTGGCGATGTCCTGCACAATTCGGCCACCCAACGAATGGCCTGTGATTGCCGTTTCAGCGGGAGCATACTTGGCTTTGGCTTTCTTCAATGTTTCGTCGGCGCTCTTGTAACGGTCGGTATCTTTGAACCCGCCTACAATGTTTTCGTAGCCTCGCTCAAATTTGTTCTTCCAAGATGAAGGCAACAATGCGGATATACCACGCTCTAAAGGCTTGCCGATTGCTTTGATGCCTTTGCCGATTGTGCCACCCAAAGCCAATTTTGCATCGACATTGACCCAGTCATTCAATGATTGACTACCGGTGACATTATAAAGTAGTTTTTTACTTTCAGGATTAAAATAAACTTGTTGATTCTCGTTACTCAGCTTTTTGTCAATCTGGTAACCATATTTGGCCATCTCCCGGCCCTGTTTATTTTCATTACCAATATAACCCACGCGTAGACTATCATAAAGAGTAAGAGGCTTGATTGGAGTATTCCCAGCATTATTCATAATATATATTAATATATTATTAATTATTCTTTTTTATTTTCAGCAAGGAATTGGCGATACTCAATTTCTTCTAAAGGGGTTTTTTTTGTTGCTTCTCTCCAATAGTCTTCAAGAAGATAAGAAAGGCAAGGGAATTGTTCCATAAGTCCAGCAGGAATGCGGTTATAATAATAATCCATATCTTGCCAACCCATACCGAAGCGAGCAGGACTATATGTGAATTCTACATCTTCCAATTTGTAAACTAGACTGTCAGGTATATTTTCAAGGTCAATAAATACTTCACGAATGTTTTCTTGTTCTAAAAATTCTGTCATTTTAATATATAGAGAGAAATTATTATTAAATATAACCTTCCAAAATTCTATTAATATCTGCTAACATTAGTGACTTAGAATTAGCATTAGGGTCTCTACTACCTTCTGGGATAGCATCAGTTAAAGCAATATAGTATTCCTCAACAGCATTATAAGAATTTCTCATAGTTGGTATTTTCCCAAGACCAAGTTCATCAGCAGCATCTTGAGGGTCGCTAACAAGTTTTGTTTTTGGTTTTGTTGCTTTTTTAGTCTTCGCAATAAATGATTCGGGCATCCCCAAAGCTTGAGCAGCGTCACTTGACATACCACCACCAATCTGTAGTCTTTCTTGTGGACCTAATCTTGCTTCTTCTTCCTCCCCTTCAGCAAAAAGTTCCGTTTGAACTTGAGGTTGTGCTCGTGGTCCACCTTCATTAAGAGTTTCAGTAAAAGTTTCCTCTTGAACATCAGGAAGGAAAATTGTGCTTGATTGTGCAAAAGGGTCTGTTCTTTGCCCAGCGCCTGGTTGTTGTGCTCCCCTGAAGCGTTCTAATATAGGGTTCATTATTCCACCGAGTCTTGTAATATCAGAAAATCTTTGTCCCTGTTGTGCTTCAATGTCAGCTAATCTTTGTTGTTGGACTTCAGCACGCAAAGCGGAAACCCCAGCATTATTGCGCTCTGTAATGTCTGCGATTTCTTGCTGGCTCATACCAGGTTCAATCTGTCTCAATGCAAATAAATTGGGAGATCCCCTAGTAGGTTCTCCTTCTAAAGTCTTGACATATCCTACCATGTCTGATTCCTGTTTTAAATCGTCCATCATTTTTGGTTTAGACTTGCCTTTAGCTTTAGCAGATTTAATAATGCCTAGTTTTTTCAATTCACGAATAACGGCTAAAGTGTCGCTGTTTTGTCCGTAAGTCCTAACGGATACACTGTTCATGTTTGAGATACGAGTCATTTTATATAATATAATATTATTATAATATAAGAAATAATGAGCATAAATAATTTAGAGTTTACAAGTTATAATTTCCTTTCAAATTTAGCAACAGTCAATGCTGATGAAGTAAATACGAATGTACTAACAAAATCAGATCCTGACATAAGTGACCTACAATTTGATATGTTGGAAGGCATCAATACAAATGAAACAATCCAAGAACAAATTGATAACATTGTTGTGGGGCTACAAACTACTGGATACTGGGGAGCCTTTTGGAGTGATGTAGACCAAACCAATGCTGGTGCTACAAGCGTCAATTTTATGACTGTCAATAATAGTGACCCTAGTAATAATGATGTAGTGATAGGTGCTACAAGTTCACAAATCAAAGTATTGAATGCTGGCGTTTATAATATCCAGTTTTCAGCACAAGTAGATAAGACAGATGGAGGCAAAGACACAATAGATATATGGTTTGCCAAGAATGGAGTCAATATTCCAGACAGCAACAGTATTTACACAATGGAAGGCAACCCTGATAAACTAGTAGCAGTGCTTAATTTTATGCTTGAATTAAATGCGAATGATTATATACAGATAGCGTGGCATTCAGCAGATACTGCGATGTTTTTACATCATGATGTGGTAGGTGCTTCGCCTACAAGACCCGCAACGCCAAGTGTAATTATAACAGTTCAACAAGTTATGAATACTATGGCAGGACCGCAAGGACCGCAAGGAGCACAAGGACCAACAGGTAGTCAAGGAGACACAGGACCGCAAGGAACTCCAGGAACTCCAGGAGGACCAACAGGACCACAAGGACCACAAGGACCCGCAGGACCATCAGGAGGACCAGCAGGACCGCAAGGACCAGCAGGACCAGCAGGACCAGCAGGAGACGGACCCGTGGCGTATTCGGCGTTAGCACTAGCAACCGCAGCAACAGCAACGATCGCAGGATATATCACCACTAATAATGCATCGCAGGCGGCGCAAGATGTAATCATCGCAGCAAACACAGCGGATATAGCAACCGATGAAGCAAGAATTACTGCGTTGGAAGTTGTAACTGAAGACCAGTCGTGGGGGGCATTAACTGGGACGACATTCAGTAGACAAGTACATGTTACAAATACAGGCATAGCAGTAGGAACTGACGCAGTTTATTTGGGGGCATCTGATGCTTCAACATTTCTTTATGGGTTGTCGGCAACTTCAGGTATCTCCACAGCAAGCACATTGACCAGCACAGCAGGAACATCACAGATGTCATCGTTGCTTGTAAATAATAATTTTGAAGTAGCCAATGATGCGACTATAACGACAGGCGAATTGTATATTACACGAACCACACTCGCCTCACAAAAGAAACTGGTATTATATGATAATAACACAGGCAACGATTATGACTACTTGGGATTTTGGACTGACAGCGGAGCAACCAACCGAAAGTTTTTAAATGCAGAAATAGATGGAAATGCAGACTCGGCGTTTCAATGGTATTATGGCGACAGTTTAGGCTTATCAAGAACCCTTGCAAAATCGTTGAACAAAGGAGAAGAAATTAGTTATATTCCAACAAGCACATTTTTAAAATCCGCAGGGTTTTCACAGGAAATAAGTCTTGTAAGAGATACATTAAATAGCAAGGTAAGAATAGATATGATGGGGGATACAAACGGAGTCAACCAATATGATGGACAAATTATACAAGAACAAGGAAACGGACTTGATGATAACAAAGGCACAATGACTATACAATCGGGTGGTCTTGCTATTAATGCATTGAATGTTGGAATTAATATGCAAGCAACGACATCTACCTTAATCCAATCGGGGACTACAACCACTTTAACAAGCACAGGAGAAACAGAAATTAATAGTGCGGCACTTGACATAAACGCCACTGGAGCAATTACAATGGATACAACTTCAACAACCACTTTAACAAGCACAGGAGAAACAGAAATTAATAGTGCGGCACTTGACATAAACGCCACTGGAAATATTACTATCGACGGACAAGCAATAGCAATAACCTCAGGCGGAGGAAATGATATTACAATTACAGCAGCAGATGACATTCATACATCAAGCAATCAAATTACAATGACTACGAGTGTATCGGCAGCATCTGCTATCATTCATACTAGCGTAACGACAGGAACCGACCTGTCATTAGAAAACAACACTAGTGGATATTTAATGAGATTGAGTTCCACAGGAGGAGCTACTGCTGGTTTATCTCTTGAAGGTGTAAATAATGGAGTAAATACAATTAGATCACATGGAGCAGCATCAGAATTAAGAATAGAGTCAGCAGGTTTTATTACCATGGTTGGCACGGGGGTTGTCAATATAAATTCTTCTTCGGACATGACGTTTGACAGCTCAGCAAATATTTTCTTTAAAACAACCGGCCCATCGGGTGGCTTAGATTTTGACAGTAGTAATTATGTTTTTATGAATGCAGCAGACGAGATTCTCATGACTGGACAGGGTCATTGTGAATTGACTTCAGTAGCGGCAGATGTCGCAATCAGCAGTTCAACAGAATTAGAATTAAATTGTGGATTCTTGGACATCAATAGCAACGGAACCATAACCATTGACAGCGTCTCGAATCAAACAATAACTTCTGGTGGATTTTTTGAAGTATATACCGCTAGTGAAGCACAATTTACTTGCACAGGAAATTTTGGAGTAGCTGCCAATGATATTACTTTGTCAGCCACAGACATTGCATTGACAACTACAGGCACCAGTTTTGGAAATATCACTTTGACAGGGAGTCAAGATGTAATCCTAAATTCAACTTCTGGCGACATTACGCTTAATGCATTAGCCAATGACCGAAATGTGAATATAGAACCAGACTGTCTTTTTAATATGATGCCCACATCAACGATTATTCAAAACGTGAGTTCTTCTGTGCCTTCAGGATTTTTATATTGTAACGGACAAGCAGTTTCTAGAAGCACATACGCCAGATTATTTGCCTCTATTGGCACTACATTTGGTGTCGGAAACGGGTCAACCACATTTAACGTGCCTAATTTTAAAGGTGCTTTTCTAAGAGGAGCAGATACACAAACAGTGAGTGGTGTTGCCTACACTGCTGCTGCTGTGGGAACAGCACAGCAAGACGCCGTTCAAACCCCCTTAACTGCAAGTAATCAAGGTTTTTTCAACTTGGGAGCTGGTTCAGGAAGACAGTGTGTTGCCAGAGCCATCATTGCAACTGACCCTGTAGACACAACCACAGGAATCCTCCCACGCTTTTCCCGAACTGCTACTGACAACAGACCATTTAATTTTTCTGTTTATTATTATATTCGGTATTAATTATTATATCATGTATTAATATAAATGGAATCACAAAATCAAATAACCGTTACTGAAGAATTAGTTATCGAAATTGCGAAAGATAGGGTGATAAGCGATTTGTGTTTGAAGTATTATAGCGAAACAAATCCAGCAACCAAAAAGCAAATATTTAAAGAAATAGAATTGCATCACAACATTCTATTTAAATAAAAATCTTACATAATATTATAATGTCAAGTTTCTCCTTTTTGAAACCAGCCAACCAGTTATGGAAGGACGCAAAGATCGCGAAAGTCCGTGACCGCATTTTAGGACGAATTACAGACATGCCACCTGAAGTTCGTGCCAACAAACACAGTATGGAATTGCTATCATTTGTTTGTAACATGATTGAGAATTCAGGAATTAAGAACAAAGAGAAAAATGATAAACTTAAGATAGATAAGAAGCTGGTTCTCATTACAATATATAAGACCTTATATGGCACATTGACTGCGGATGATATTGAAATACTTAGTAAGAATATAGAATTCCTCCATGACAATAATCATATAATTCAATACAGTTGGAGAACTCTAGCAACTAGTTGTATTGTTGATTGGTTCAAACGCAAAGTGCTTTGAATAATTCAACAGATAAAAGATTATATAAGAGAGAAAATACAGGACTGGTTAATAGATCAGTTCTTGGATAAGACACGGACTACAAAGTTGGCAGCAAATATGGTGCTGACTTTGGCGTCACTGGATGCGATTGGTATAATAAAATTAATCCTTACCAGATATGGTCTTGAACATTTAATTAAGTATGTATTATTTTTTTCATTAATATAAATAATTATTTTATTTCATATATGTATATGAGTTATGATATAAAAGAATATTCATTTAAACAAGCTGCAAAGTTAGGTGTAGATATAAAGCCATCTACAAAAAAGAATAAGAAGATAGATGTAATTAAAAATAATAAAGTGATTGCATCTATAGGTGACAAACGATATAGTGACTTTCCAAGTTATGTAGAAGATAAAGGTAACAAATATGCTGAAGAGAGAAGGAGACTATATAAGATAAGACATGCAAAAGATTTAGGTAATAAAGATAGCCCTGGGTATTTTGCAAATAAAATATTATGGTAGCTAGATAATTAAGTACTTGCTTTATAAATAGTTATAAAGTATATAACTAATTATATACAACTTTGGTAGCCGGATAATTAAGTATATACTTTATAACCATTTATAAAGTATATAATTAAGTTTTTATGTAGATAATAGCATAAAGAGTTAATTAAAAATTTTTAATTAACTCTTTATGCCGTTTTTTGACTTATTATTTAATTAAATACTTAATTATCTGATAATAAAGCGCCAACTTAATTATCTGGCCAACAAAGTCGCATATAAATTGTTTTAAAGTTGTCTCTTAATTATTTCTTCTATTAATTTATATTTAGAGAGAAATTATCTCAATATATATTACAATGGACTTTACTGACTTAATCAAAAAAAGCAAACCTAATATATCTGGCAGTTCTTCAAAAACTTATAATTCTTTATTACGATCTATTTACACAAATGTATTTGGAAAAACTGACGAACCTAACGTTAAAAACTTTAGCAAATCCAAAGAAATACTTGATTGGCTTGGCAAAAAAGCATTTAATACTAGAAAAACTTATCTTGCTGCTCTTGTATGCATAGAACCTGATGAACCTAAATACAAAGATATGATGTTAGATGATGTTAATACATATAATAAGGAAATGAGTAAAAGTGAATTGACTGACAAACTCGAAGACAGTGCAATATCTGAGGAAGAGATTATGAGTTTGAGAGACACTCTTAAGACTGAAGCTGAGTTTCTCTTTAAAAGAAAAACACATAAGGTTGCAGATTTGATGGAAATACAAAACTACATTCTTTTTTCTCTCTATTATGGATTTATAGTTCCTCGTAGAGCTATTGATTATACTGAGATGAAGTTCCAGAACTATGATAAAGATAATGATAACTACGTTGACATGAAAAAGAAACAATTAGTATTTAACAAATTCAAAACTGCAAAGTTTAAAGGCACTCAGATATTAGATATTCCTTCTGCATTATTTAAGATTCTCTCTAAATGGATTTCTATAATACCAAAAGAGATTGATCATTTGCTTTTCAATAGTAAGTTAGAACCTCTTAGCAATGTGGTTTTAAATCAAAGACTTAATGGAATATTTGGCGGCAAGAAGTCCGTCAATTCATTACGCCATTTTTATTTGACAAGTAAGTATAAAACTCTCATGATTGAAAAAAAGAAGATGGAGGGTGATTTAAATGATATGGGATCTAGTGGAGCTCAAGCTAACATATATATTAAGATCAATGATAAAGAATAATATTAATATAATATATGAAATCAATTATTATATTTTGCATAAATGCTTTTCATTGTTTTACAGATTCTATTTATAAATGCTTTTATAAATGTTGTTGTTGCAATTAAAGCCAAGGTCACAATGGCACCTTGGTTTTAATATAATGGCAGGTTGGAATTCGATAGTCACTCATAGTCGCTTGGGTTTTATGTTGCGTGCCCTGTGTACCAACATATGTCAATATTTTATTTTTAAGTATTTTTATTATTTAATAATAAATTCCTAAATTGTTCTACTTTTTTTGCATTTTTTTTTAAATTCTTTTTCACTGATTCTCTCTTTGCAGCTAATTTACCTTTGTTTTTACGGACTATTTCATTATATTTATTTTGATATTCTAAGATCTTTTCCTTATTGTCTTGGTAACGTTTCTTATTATAGTCTTTAAAAAATTCTTTATTTTCTCCATAATATTTTTGCATATATGTTTGTTCCATATTATTATATAAAGATTTTTTATTTGGATTTATAATGGACTGGATGACTTATCAATTGCAAAATCAAAAAATGTTACAAAAAATATTTATGGAGAGAAGGTATGCTGTTCGATTAGCCAAAAATAGAATTGAAAAATTTAGGGCAAGAGAGAAAAAGAAATTATTTTAAATTATTTGTTAGATTTTTCCATGTTGCATGTGGAACAAAGTATTTGATAATCTGCAATGGAATTATGATATTTAATCCATTCGTCTATAAAATCCTGATTGCTGTCTAAAAACATTACATTAAAATAAATACTATTTTTTTGAAAAGTTTTTGGCACTGAGAGTTTTACATTTTTTAAAAAATCATCTTTTATTTTTGAGAAGGGGACTGTTTTATGATCTACGTGAAATGGTCCTGAATAAGTATTACAATAACAACAACATAATTCAGGTTGTGTAAATTTAAACATTGTTGTATATTGTGCTATCGCTGATCTCAATGCTGCTGTCAAATCATTCTGCTTTATTTCTAGACAGGCTTTGTAACTCCAAGTATCTTCTGTTCCGTCTATTCGTTCCACCCAAAGACTTCGTTCGTGATAATTCATTCGATTACGTCTAATATGAAATTGTTTAATCCCACAACCTATTTTTATAAAACGATTTACGTGCATTGAAATTAAATCAAAAAAAAATGTGAAGGCTGAATGGTCTTGAGCTATGGTGCATAAATCAAGTTCTTGAATTTTGTTTTTTATCGCTTTTACTGTTGCGCATTTGGTTTTGTATGAAATACCATTTAAAATATACATATATATATAATATGTATATTTTTATATTATTTTTCGCCTAAATAATTTAATTCATTATAATTTCTTCTTTTTCTTTTTCTACAGGTTTTAATTTAATTCCTGAGTAACACCACTTGTTACGCATTGGTCCTATTTTAGTGCTTTTCTTTTTTAATACATTTTGTGCGTTTAATTCTAAACATAATTTGGATTTGCTGAATCCTAAAAAAATATCGTGTAAATCTTGACACAATACAAAATCATTTTGATGATCTCCTGTAAAAATGTATTTTTCTTTAATTGCTTTATATGGAGTTTCTTCATCAATGGCGGTAACTTCTTTCTTTATAGTAACTAATGTGTCTTTATAGTTTTGATAAAGTATGTATATAATTGCATTAGCCCAATCTTCCGTTTCTACTTTTTCTTTTAGTGAACTGTCTCCAACTTTATATCGTTTTAATTCTGCTTCGTCCATTCCAGTTTCTTTGTAATAATCAAGCTGTTCTTGATTTACGAATTGGATTACGCTATTAAATTCTAGACGAGTTTCATTGCAATCAGTGCTGTCAACAATCAAATCCTCATTACCTTTAATGTAAAAAGTTGTATCAATTGTGAAATATGTATCGTGACGGTCATAGTTTCTACGAGCAACAATTGTATCTCCTCCTCCTGATATTTTTTTTAACATTTTACCATTTGCTATTTGTTGAGTGGTGTGTTCTGGAACTTCTTGACTTACTGCTAATCTTGTAAATTCTAAATCCATTAACCAATATAATTTTTTGGAACAATCTATATTTTCTAATCCTGCTGTTTTACGACAATAAAGAATATTTCCCAATTCAAATGTTTTTACGTAATCACCGAATCCATTTTTTAATAAATTATATTCTACACCTTTACCACAGTGACGATTTCCAAAATAGGTAGCCCATCGTTTATCTTCTGTATGACCTGCCATTGCTCTTGATAAAAAATGAAGTAATCTATCCTTATTGTAACCGTAAGCGGTTTCAAATATTTGGGTTATTATTTTATTTATCTCTGTGTAATTTGGGTTTTTAAAGTATTCTGCGTAATTACGATGTATTTTATTTGTGCTGTAAATTGTGTTCTGAGGGATTAAATTCCATTCTGTAAATGTTCTATTTTTAAAATCCAAAACTCCGTCTATGAAACACAATTTACCTTTTGTGGTGGTGTGAAATTTGGAATACAATTGTGGGTCATTATTCTTAACATGAATAAGAGAAACCAATGTTTTTGCAATCTTTTCTGCTCTACTGATACTTTGTCCGATTGGTGATTTTTTTCCTTTTTCATCAATAGAGCAGATGTTGCGACTCATTATGTAAATAATAAGATTATGGTGTATTTTTTCAGGTTCATCTATCCAAATATTGTCAGTATGATAAAATAATCTACCATTATAAGACTTAAAAGTGTTTTTTAATTCTTCTAAAAGATTATTGGCTGCTTCAAGATCTGTATTTACTATCATTGGTTTTTGAGCTGATTGTTCTTTTACCCATTTTTTTAATGTTCCAATGGTTAGGGGTTTGTCACATTGTTTTATTGTTTTCCAAAATGCATCTGTATAATCTTTGTCATATTTACTTTCATTAATAGCACTAAATTTATGGAACAATTCTAATGATTTTTTACTATCTGATGTATGTTTAAATATAAAGCCTACATCTCGCCAATCATCATACGATTCAGTTAAAGCTTTAAAATCTAAATGTCCCTTCTCAATTGCATTTGCAATATATTCTAGATCTTCCATTTCGTTTTTTGGCGAATCTATTATTATTTTTTTTGGTTTGTCTATTTTTGGAGTTTCCTTGGTTTCTTTAATTTGATTTATGAATTTGTCTGGTTTTATATCATCCATAATAATTTTAGGAATTGCTAAGATTTCGCCACCAATATCCTCGTATTTCACGATGCTTCCATCTTGGAGCTTGTATTGAGTTGGACTACAAAAAATTATACCTCCATCATTTCGTATATCTACTTTTGGATATGTTGATAAAGCGTCAGTGGTTGAGATAATATTTGGATCATATTTGCAATAAATGTGGTAACCTTTATTTGTTTTAATTGTTCTATATTTTTTTAAGTCTGGATATTTTGCTGTCATCGTTTTATAACAATCTTTGTCATCAAAATCAATCACAGTTATATTTGACATTTTACCTGTAATTATTGCTGCTGCTTTATGACTATTATTACAATATTCTAAAAAATTATCTTTGTTGATCTCTGCGTGCTTAGGCATTCCCATGGGCTTCTTTTTTTCTTCTCCTTTGGAATTCATAAAAGTTGAAATACCGCTAAAGGTAAAACAGACAAAGTTGTCGTTGATCAAATTCTGAAGTTTATTCATTATATATATATACCAAATATTATATTTATATTGTTTTTTACATAAATATAATAATTAATTTTATACAAAAAATCTCCTAAATATTTTCGCCCCCCAATTGTTCCAAATAGTTGAAAAGGAAATCTTCCAAATATTCTTGATTGTGTTCTTTTAAATAATCTAGTGTTTTTTTTGCCTTGACAATGTAGGCGGAATATTCGCCGTATTTTTCTGTATCTTCTTTTGTCAAGTCACCTTTCCTTTTGTAGTAATTGATTTTGGATATGTTTGCGCCTTTTTCTTTGTTTGCTGCATATCTTGCTCTCATATATTCTCTCATTTGTTCTTTTGTGTAGCGTTTTGGTTTTGATGTTTGTTCCATTTATATATATATATTATATTATATTTAAATGGATTTTTGCCTAAATAGTATAATTGGTTGCTCCAAAATGCTCCAAATGCTCCAAAATATATACCTTATTCCAAACTTTACTTTTTTTTAAGAATATATATATAGATTATATAGAATGTTTCAAATAAGCCCTTTTTTTTGGAGCATTGGATCAATTTTGGAGCATCGGTAAAATACAAAAGCCACCCACCACTTTCTTGAATAAATGCAAACTTAATTAAACAAGGAAATCCTCTATGCCATAAGAGTAAATAGCCGCAGTAAATCCGCACTGTTATCAAGCAGATTGTCAATGATTTGCACTTTTAAATTCTTACTGGTATGTAGATGAAGTGTAATCCAAGCGTTATCAAGGCAGCGATCGTGATACACATTTCGGTTTATGATGGTGACATGGTCGTCGTTCATTTGCTTACATAATAGGCAGGGCTTTAGTTCCACATACGGTTTCTTTAAATAGGTTTCCATATATTATATATATATCAAATATAATATAAAGAGCAAATAAAATAATCCTATTTTTTTCTGATTAGATGTGATTTATCAATTGCTGCAGCCTTGCCACCCATGACGGCACTGTACACGCGAGCCTGAGCCCATTGTTCTGGAGATCTGATACCTTTCCTTACACTGGAAGGGTTTGTCTTGAAAGCGCCGACACCTTTATCAAAGATTGTTTCCAATCCTGTTTTTTTATATCCAGTGATTTTTGAGATGTCAGCTAAACTGTGTGGTGTATCTTTTTCAAATCCATATTTTTTGTTAAATTGATTCTTGTAAGTATAAGCGCTCATTCTATAAGGTATACTAACAAAATAAAAATATATTATATAAATATTATATATGCAATACAAAGGCACTCATGTTTTCCTGGACTTTACAGGTTTTAATGTAGCGAGAGAAGATTTAGAAGAAGGTTGTAATTATATATTCTCTCTGATGCAGTATAGTATAAGTTATACCAATATGAAGAATATGCATTCCAAAATGGTAATTTTGAAAGATGATACTGAAGAGGGTTTCACCAGTGTTATACTTTTAGATGAATCACATATTACTGCACATGCTTATACAAAACAAGGATTGTTAGCACTAGATGTTTTTACGTGTGGCAAGACAGATCCAAAAATAATTTCCAATTTTATCAAGTCAGGATTGCAAGAAAAATATCCAAATATAAAATGTACGAGTCACCAAGTAAATAGGCGATTTTTACATTAATTTTATTTTAATTTTAAAAAAAAATTGAAATAAAATTTTGTCTTTAAGTAAAAGACATAAACATATAACAAACCAACTTAAAGAACTTAAAATGAGAACATATTTTGATACGGAAAGTTTGAAAGTGGGAATGATCGTTGAGTATGATTACAGTGGTGGATTAAATAGTGGTGGTGTTGATTATTATCTTACAAAAGTTACAAAAACATATGTAGAAGGATATTCTATTATTGGACATGAACGAGGTAACATTAAAAAAATTACCAAACCAAAACAAATAAATTATGCGAAATAATAAATAGGACCCTTTGGTTTAGAATCTACAAGGCCAGGAGTCACTTTGAATTTGGAAGCAGAATTTTGTTGTGTCTTAGTTTCACGTTGCTTGGAAACTGGTTTTTCTTCCTCTTCAGATTCAGTTGCAGATTCATAAATAATAGTTTTTTTCTTCTTGGGTTTCTTCTTTTTCTTAATCACAATAACTTCCTCCTCGGACTCAGTCTCAGATTCTTCAATTACTTTTGGTTTTTTCTTAGGTTTCACAGGTTCATCTTTGTAAGTGGCAGCAGACACAGCTGGAACTTTTTTGATCTTTTT